>JFJP01005608.1_pt1 | contig 15538 bp, 20 predicted proteins | sample 431651 | NCBI WGS metagenome assembly JFJP01 (sample SAMN02602958, study PRJNA72255) | Microbial mat metagenome, whole genome shotgun sequencing project. | biome: fresh water; feature: sink hole; material: water; isolation source: purple microbial (photo- and chemosynthetic) mats found in... | reverse complement strand
AAGCTAAATCCGGCATCGATTTGTCGAGTGCTCTCAAAAATACTGGGCAGACGGGAAGAGATTAACCCTGGACTTCGACGGACGTAACAACGTGTTGCCGCAAACCAGGACTGAATAACCTCCGGCGAGAGCAATCCCTCGAGTGTGTACAGCATATGAGTCCCTTCGTTAAGTTCGGACCACTTCCACTCAATATGGATATTTGGCTGCATGTCCTGGCACGAATAACAGGGCAATGGCGCTGGCTGTTCGTAGGCCATGGAATTCCTAAAAGCAGTATTCTGGGCGACTCGTTGGCGGCGACTGCTCAGAGTCACTTCCCGTTTGCTCTCTGGAAGACGACCTTAGTTTCGTTCCAGGAGAAAATCGGCCCTATAACCATCCAACATGCGCTGCCTGGGTCACACTGATAAAATTGTGCTGTCCGCAGAGATGCCCACAAAAAGGTGGATCACGCATCGCTCGATCCTCGCTATTCCATGCCTACCCTTCTCGTTGACTTTATTGGTCTCATTGCACTACTGTGTGGCTTGTCGAGTTACGCAATGCCTCAGCGAAAGACAATGCTGTTCGTGTCGAGTGGTTCGACCCTGATTTGGGCACTGTACTTTTTGCTCAAAGGTGCACACACCGCCGCCGCTGTCATTCTGGTGGGAGCAGTGCGCATCCTGGTCGGCGCCTATGCAGTGCATTGGGCCCAACTCGCGCGACTGAGCGCAACCGCTGGGTTTCTATTCATCGTATGCACCTTTTCGTACTGGACATGGGCCGGGATTTCTTCGCTACCGTCCACCCTTGCGGCACTTTTTCTGACAGTTGCATCGCTCAATTTTCCCCAGCAGCGCCTGCGTTACTCGTTTTTGCTCGGGGACTGTCTTTGGATTTGGAATGGCTTTGCGGTGGACTCCGTTTTTGGGGCCCTGTCCGCCTTTGCAGGGCTTGCAGTCAATAGCATATTGTTGCTGCGCTCTTCGGATTACAGGAGTCGGCTTCAATTTACCCAAGTACAGGGGATTTCTGTTTGAGCCCACGCCAAACTTGAATTGGCAGACAGACTGAGAAAGCGTTTGTTCGCTCGAATTGACCTTTGAGATAAATCGAGTTAAAGCTTTCGCCCTGGCTGGAGACCGGGTGGAAATTTCGTGGATATGGGCGAATTGAGGATCGGTACATGGCAACATCGCAAGCCCATATTTGCAGTCATAGCCTGCCTTCATTGGCGCAAGCCGTCCACGAAGGCAAGCCTGCCAACAGGAAGCGCTGCCGAAAATCTCTGCGTACGGATCCATCTCCAACGCACAAGCGCCAGTGCAATCATCATGCTTGCGAACAACAACCATAGACCGTCAAGGTTCCGCCAACGCAAGGCGATGAAACAAGTGACTGGCCCAACCATGACTGCAATGAAATAGAAGATCGCGCGAAACGTTCTTTGCATTTGCATGCGCGACCAGTCCTGGACCAGCAAGGCACTGGCAGGCAGCACACCGATATACGCGGCTGCGACCAACTGTGCCGCATCAGCATCGTAAGGAAGTTGAAGTGCAACGCAGGCGCTGATGAGCCACGTCAAGCTGGCCTGACGCAACACACGCATGGCGATCAAACGATTGAGAGCCGTTCCCTGCGGCATACCGGGCAACAACATGATCAGCGACTGCTCTCTTTTTGATCGATAGAAGGCTGGCTGAAGACTCATCATCGGCGTCAAGCCAACAAACAACATGCACCAGGCAATTCCAAACCAGCCGGGACTCAACTTGTCACGCCACTCAGGACCCCAATACCAACTGGCAATCAGACACGCAATTGCAACAAGAACGGCAAGACAGGCAGCGATGCTTACCTGCATCACCCAATGCACGTCGGCACCAAATATCAGTTCAGCCCGCGCCATGATGTTTGCGGAGGTGGTTTTCGGGTTGCGTATCAAGTACTGCATGTAGCGATGCAAGGGGAAGAGAATCACCCGGTGAATTCGGGTCCCCCAATTTCCCCAATCGTGCAAAGTGGCTTGCTTTCCCTGCGCATTGGGCATCGCAGACCACCGAATTCGGCGCGCACGATCAAAGCCACTCACATGCTTTGCATCTCCGTTACGAAGTAACGAGTGCGTCAAAAACCGCGCACAAAGAAGCAGAATGATCACCGCGCAACAGATCGGCCAGTCGCGGTAGAACGGCAGACCTGTCTGGCGAACGAAATCCGCAAACCCAAAATCAAGCCACCAGGGAAAGAAGAACGCGGCAAACCATAACGCTGGCCACACTAGTGAGGTGGCTAGAACCACCATGCATACGGCAGCAGCCAGAAACCAATGGCCAGCATTGCCGAATCCCAAGCCGAGAATGGCACCAGACAGTAGTGATGACATTAGCCAGCATGCAAGCGTTGTTTGTCGCAGATACTGCAAGTGTCCAGGAACAATCCGTGCGTGGGTTGGGTTGTTAAATTGGACGAATGCCATCAGTTGGAGCAGCCACAGCACCTGAATGAAGCCCGCGCCCACCCCACAGAAGGCGCGCAACATGGACTGCGCGTCTCCACCCTTGAGAAAACCCAACACTCCTCCAACGACCAGCAGCAGGATTGCCATGGCGATGATGCCACCATAGGACTTTTCTGTAAGGCGCTGGCGCCACGGAGCGCTCAGCAGTTGCCAATGCGGTAAAAGCCTGTGCATCACGCAAGCTCCATAAAGAGAGTTTCCAGATTGACACTTTGTACATCAATAGGATCCGCCTGGATCGTCGTTCCTGGTGGAAGGCGCAGCAACAGGGTTGTGTTGGTTGTCTGAGCGACGGGCGGTTTTCCCAGAACCTTTGCGCCCGTACGCGCAATGAATGCGTCGATGGCCTGCTTCGTGCCAGTGACCTGTCGGGTGTGCTCGATCAATTCATCCAGAGGAGCTTGCATGCCAATGCGCCCATCACGCAGGAAAGCGACGTCAAAAGCAACACGCTCCAAGTCTGACAGTATGTGCGTGGACAGAACTACCGTGGTGCCACGATCGAGTACCTGCTCGACCAATTCGCCCAGAAAATCCCTCCGACCCGCTGGATCGAGCGAAGAGACTGGTTCATCCAGTACCAGAAGGTCGGGTTCATGGGCTAGCGCTCGGATGATGGAAAGACGCTGCTGTTGTCCTCCGGAGAGGCGCGCAATAGGTTGTTCCCACGGAATCTCCCAGCGAGACATCAATCCCTGGACTTTGGCTTCGTTCCATCGTGGATAAAAGCTGCGGAAGTACGCCAACAGTTGAAACGGTGTGAATCCTTCGAAGATGTCGGCCTGCTGCGGTACATAGCCGATTCGCGCACGATCAGCATCTCCTATTGCCGTTACAGGCACACCAAATAATTGCACCGTACCCGCCTGCGGCTCGCGCAGACCCAGGGCGGTTTCCAGCAGGGTAGTCTTTCCAGCGGCATTGCGACCCAGCAGGCCAACTACCTGACCCGGAAGGAGTTGCCAGTCCAATGACCGCAGCACTGGACGCTCTCCATAGGAGAGATTGACCTGTTTAAGACCTATCGAAGGATCGGGCAGGCTCAGGGTAGTCATTGCGAATCTCCTTCTTTCAATATCTTCTGGAAAAGTGCTGAGGCTTGCTGACTGCTGAGTTCAAGCTGTCGCGACTCGGCTGCCGCTTTCTCCAGCGTGGGGCGCAGCAGGTCAATTCTTGAGGTGCGGGGCTGGGCTGACGTGTGCTGCGCGGCAACGACCATCGACAAACCTCTTCTGCGCTCGAGCAAACCTTGGGTTTCCATCATGCTGAAGGCCTTGGAGATCGTCATCGGGTGCACCGCAAGCACCTGCGCGAGTTCACGAGCCGATGGAATCTCCTGACCGGCTGTTAGCTGCCCACTGGCGATGCGCCTTCGTACCTGCTCAATCAGTTGCCGGTAAATCGGTTCGGTCGAGCCGGTGTTGATGGAAAAGAAGGAGTCCGTGGTCATGTGATGGAGTATGTGTACTAGCATGATAGTACACCATGACGGTAACGTCAAACGATTTCAACAACTGTCTGACTGTGGGATCACGCGTCAGATATAGAAATCCCCGTTCACAACCCAATTTGTATACTTGTAGCTCTCTCGTTGGATCATTGCGCTATTCGTAATAACGCCAAAAATCATAAATGTTAGGACCACATGACAATCTCTTCCAAGACTCTCGACTCCATTCAAGCCGCCGGTGCCGCTGCATTCGCCGCACACGCTGAACTTCAAAACACAGTGAGCGAATACTCGGATCAGGTGAAAGCCGCTGTCATGGGCAATGCGTTTGACATGGGCAATGACAATTTGTTCGAGGAATGGAAGACGCTGGCGAGGCTTACGCAGGCAGTTGGACAAATCGAAGCGGAATTGCTCAAGGTGTACTCGGCAGCAACCTCGTTTTCCAACAGCAAAGTGTCCGGTGTTCCATCAATGCCAGCACTATCGTTGCCCCAGTTGTCGCAGCAACCCATGGAAGTTGTGAGCAGCATCAACGCAACCGATGTGCGAGTTAAGAAGTCCTCGGCCAAAGGGTCACAGAAGCCAGCCACGGGAAAACAGAAAAAGGAACGTCCTCTGCGTGGCAACACCGCAAAGCTTCTGAATCACCTGCTGCAAAGGCTTAACAAGAACGAGTTTGTCGAAGTGAATCGGTCGGCGTTGGCCGGAGAGATTGGTATTCCGATTGGATCTATCGGTGCTTCTGTCTCCAAGTTACTGCAAACCGGTCATATCGTCGTTGGTCCCAATGGGAAGCTGAAGCTGGCATAGCGGTTTGTGTCGACTGCACCCGTGAACGTGACCGTCAATAGCATCCGGGATGGCAAATTGACCGATCTGGAGATCATTCGGCAGGTCAAAGTCCATCCTGATCTGCGCGGCAGCAATAAGGTTATGGATGTAGTTCGATCTCACTGATTGCTACGTTTCAATTTTTCCACCGAAGTCGCGTGATTTCCCGCGATATAGGTGGAAAAGGCTCTCTTCAAGTGCCGCGCGTGAGGCGATAGAGGAAGACGGGCACAGTTCAAATGTGCTCGCTACGATGGCACGCGCAGATCATCCAGATAGTCGCGCGCGATATTGACACTGGACGTTACCCCAAGCGCTGAAAACCGTCTTGCCAACCACAATCTTGCACAGTCTTTGCCGAGGTCGCGCAACTTGTGGATAAGTTTGGCGTCGGTTGCCGCTTTGGTCGACGCATGAAATCCCTCAAGAATCTCGCCACCGTCGATACGGTGCATAAGGACGTCCTTGTACTCAGTTGAATCAAGCTTTCCCTGTGCGATCAGCTTCTTCACAAAAGCAATAGCGCGCATCTCGGCAATCAGCGCCGCGTTGAATGTGATTTCATTGAGTCGATCCAGAATGTCCCCCGCACCCGTTGGCAGCTTGTCGCGCTTGATGGGATTGATCTGTACCAACACGATGTCGCGACTCTCACAGCGATAGATCAGTGGGTGGATTGCGGGATTGCCTGAATACCCGCCATCCCAGTAGTGCTGCCCCTCTACCTCCACAGCATGAAAGACGGTGGGCAGGCACGCGGAGGCCATCACCGCATTGGCGGTTACACGCTTTCCGGAAAACACTTCCGCCTTGCCGGTGGCCACTGCGGTGGCGACAATGAATATCTTGAGCGCCTTGAAAGCAGCAATGCGGTCAAAGTCGATCGTTTTCTCCAAGAAGCTCTTCAGGGGATTGATGTCCAGGGGGTTGCTCTGATAGGGCGATACCGACTTGGACCAGAATCCAGCCATGGCGTCGGTCAATAACTGGCCTGGTGACTGATCGCCAGTCAAGCCTCCGAATCCACCGAACAAAATGTCAAATGGCGCGCGCTGTGCTTGCGATATGGTCGAAGTGATTTCGCCCATCTTGACGACACCCTCCCAAAAGTGCTCTAACGAGGCTCGTGCGGTGTCCCGCATTTCCATTCGTGACTTGCCACTGGCTTGCGCAAAACCGTGTGCCAAGGCCACTGAGTTCATCGCACCCGCACTGGTTCCACTGACTCCCTCAATGTCAATACGACCATCTGCCAAAAGTGTGTCCAGAACCCCCCAGGTAAAAGCACCATGAGAACCTCCACCCTGGAGTGCCAGATTGACTCTGGGTGAGTGGAGGGGTGACGTGTGGTCAGAGTTCGTTGAGGTGTTCATTGGCTAAGAGTAGCAAATCCCGCGAATGGAACTCTGGCCTGAACAGAGCTCGTCACAGATATTCAAGCGGGCCAAAAAAGCACCGAGCGGCTCTTGCCTGCCTGAGCAGGACGCATGGATCGAAAAACTTACTATCCACCCTTGGCATCAGCCTCGCACTTCTTCATGAACGAGTTCTTGGCCGCACCTGCCAAAGGCTTACCGTTCTTGTCGATCGCCTTGTCTGCACATCCTGATGGCGCCGCAGCCTTGGTGTCCGCCTCACATTTCTTGATCGATGAAGCCTTCGCGGCACCAGCCAGTGGTTTCCCGTCCTTGCTCACGGCCTTAGCTTCACATTCAGATGCCGCATGAACCTGGGAAAACATCATGCTTACGGCGAATAGGCAGCCAAGGGTCAATTTGAGAAATCGGGTCATGTTTGAAGCTTCAAAAGAGGTGGGGTGTTTAGCGCGTATCAGAATAGCATGCGCAGGGTCCACAATGCGGCTATGCCACGTCTCATACAAGCGCCTAATCTGGTCATGGCCACACTGTGGGTGGATTGGCTGAAGGCAGAGGGTATTCAGGCCAGTGTCCAGCGAGAGTACCTCCGCAGTGCCGCTGGCGAGTTGCCACCTGATCAATGCCTTCCTGAGGTCTGGATCGAGGACTCCAGCCAGGAATCCCGCGCACTCGAGTTACTGCGGATCCTTCGCCGTGTACCTCAACGCCATTGGTTATGTTCCTGCGGTGAGCTTATTGAAGGTGGGTTCGAGCAATGTTGGAGTTGCGGGATGATGATGCCTGGTGCTTTGGGAATGTTTGGTTCAGAGGTTTAATGTTGGCTCGATCGATGTTGGGGTGATTTGGGAGTTAGTCGGCAAATTTACCCAAGCACATAGTGGACGATTCTTCAACTACGATAACAAGAAACTTCCGTGGTGAGCAATGTGAAAATTCAAGGTCCATATTGGTTTCCAGCCAAGACTTATGGTTGGGGATGGGGGCTGCCAGTGACTTGGCAGGGGTGGCTGATATTAGTGACCTACACCGTGTTGATGATTATCAGCAGCTTCCTGTTTCCACCTGATTCTGACCACAATGCGTTTATTCTCAGCGTCGCAACCCTGAGCGCAGTATTGGTCGTTGTGTGCTGGCTCACAGGTGAACCGCCTCGTTGGCGATGGGGAAGAGACAAATAGGCGATATTCAGACGCGAAGATCGTTCGACGATCGAATGCGGCTTAGCCCATGAATGCTTGAGGAATCTGCATGAGCGATGAGAAATCTTGCCCGGTTTGCGCTGAGACGATTAAGGCGGCAGCCATCAAATGTCGTTTCTGCAATACCGACTTGCTGGCATTCGCAGCGGCCAAAGAAGTGGAAACTGAACAGGTGCTGTTTGCTGGGCACCCAGAGACCATTTTCTCCGCATGGCAGTGGTTGTTCGTTGTTGCAACACTGGGGCTGGCGTATTTCTACTACTGGGTACAGAGCTTGTCGACTACCTACGAGGTGACAACACAACGAGTAAGGATTGAGCGAGGCATCCTGTCGAAGTCCAAGGAAAGCGTGGAGTTGTTCCGTATTGACCATTTTGACCTTCTCAAGCCGATTGGCATGCGCCTGCTTGGACATTGCCATCTGCAATTGCGGTCAACAGACACCAACTTTTCAACGGTCACCATTTTTGCGGTTCCTGATTTGGAGGTTTTGGCTGAAAAACTTCGGGAATGTTCATTGCGAGAGCGCACCAGAAGGCGGGTAACCACATTGGTGCAAGCATGAGAAACGCAGTAATTCGAACCGCTGCTCTCGTTCTAGTGGCTAGTTTGATGGCCGGATGTGGCGGCGGCTCAAACACCATCGCCTATGGACAAGCCATTGATTTGGCGAATGCAAAGGAGTCGGAAGCAAGGCTACTGGGGGTGGACTCCCCTTGCGATCAAGTTTTACAGTGTTCCACACTTGGTTTTACCGATCCTAAAGACCCCTGCGGAATGTGGTACTTCAAGCCATACTCGTTAGTATCGGCGACGGCAGTGGCGGCAAAAGCGGCGTCGGACCAGCAGCGTGAACTAGCAGCAAAGGCCCGTGAGCTTTCCCCACAACCCAATGTCGCCTGCATTGCGCTGTTCAAAGTGCCGCCGGTTCTTGCCTGCGTGGCATCCAAGTGTGTGCCGGTTCTGTAGCGACTATCCCCTGGGGATGGTCTTTGAGACGACGTTCACTCAGTTTTTCAGGACTTGTGCGCGGTGACAGTGACTTTTTGCAATGCCACAGCGTTTGCTGAAGCACTCTGTTGGGCAACGGCTTGCTGGGCAACATTGTCAAACCCAGCCAGCATGGTTCCATGAACAATGGCAGTCATTGCCACGGCGAGGGTGATGGCGGCGAAGCGGATGGTGTAGGAAGCGGTCATTTCTATCTCCAAATTCAGGCCACTGTGGCCGGTTGAAGAGAATGTAGTTGTCCTCGATATCAATTGCACGGCCATTGCGACGAACTGCGTTGTGTTCAGACGAACTCCCAAAATTGCCTGATGAACCGAAGATTCTTTTGGAGCATCCTGAACACAATCCTGCTAATGGCCTTGAGATTTTGGGCCTGTCACTTGCCTTGCGTACATTCCATCGGAGATTTTTCGGAACTGGCAGGTCAGCCGGGAAATGACGAAGCAAGATCCAGAACTTCGAACGCAGTGACCAATGCGTCAAAGTACGGAGACTTATCGATGGCGGATTTGAGTTGGAATGCGCTCAACTTAGTTTGCACTCAAGTCGGCACGATCACCCTTCACTGCCATGGCCGCATTGGGTGCAACTTTGATTCCAAATTCCTGGAGTGCTTGTGCTTTCTCAATTGAGCGGTTCCATACCGTCACGGTATCACCGCGTTTGGCGGCGGCCTCAGCAAAGGCGCTGCCCAAGAGACCGGTTCCCAGAAAAGTGATGTTTGCCATGATGATTTCTTTCGGATATGAATTGAGATTGGTGAACTTATACACGCTGGCGAGACAAAGAGTCTGCGAGCTAGCACGCTTAGTGATCGTTGCTGAACTGAAGAGTCCTCTTGCATCGGACAGATACCAAGCTGTGGAACAAGCCTAGCAAGAAACCAGGCGTCAACCATCGCCGCAGGCACCATGCCAACCGAACAAGAAAATTATCGTGCCCCGAAACTCTGGCAGAGCATTGATTTTGTTGAAGAAATCTGAAGGTGGTCGTGTTCGTATGCCTGAAGAAAATGTACTTCGCTGCGCACCGTCCTCCGCCGAATTGGATCAGTTCAGTCGTGTTTCAGACGGAAATCGTTGATTTCATTGCAGATTTTCTATCGTCCGAAACTTGGCACGCGCTATGCAATATGCAACTGACACAGGCACCGCTGGCCAACACCAACCGGTACGACAGTTTGCGTGGTGACGTGAACCTGACAACCAATACGCAGGAGGTCAGCCATGCGTCGTGATGTCACTACTGAGCTCAAGGAGTTGCGCCTGCACGGCATGGTGGGTGCATGGGCGGATTTGACGGCCCAAGGGGATTCGCAGGTGGCTGCCTCCAAGTGGCTGATCGAGCACTTGCTGCAAGCCGAGCACACCGACCGGGCCATGCGCTCCATCAGCCACCAGATGAAGGTCGCCAGGTTCCCGATCCATCGCGATATGGCCGGGTTTGACTTCACCTTGGATTCGGCCAAGGATCTGGACGAGGGTCAGATCGACAAGCTCACCACGCTGGAGTTTGTGGACACGGCGCAAAACGTGGTGTTCATTGGTGGACCTGGCACCGGCAAGACCCATCTGGCCACGGCCATTGGGGTGGCTGGCATTACCAAAAGGGGTTTGCGGGTGCGCTTTTATTGCACGGTCGATCTGGTCAACGCACTGGAGCAGGAGAAGGCGCAGGGAAGAGCAGGACGCATTGCGCAGTCGCTGTTGCGCCTGGATCTGGTGATCCTGGTTGAACTGGGCTACTTGCCGTTCAGTCAGGCCGGGGGAGCCTTGCTGTTTCACCTGTTGTCCAAACTCTACGAGCACACCAGTGTGGCGATCACCACCAACCTGAGCTTCTCGGAGTGGACCAGCGTGTTTGGCGATGCAAAGATGACGACGGCATTACTGGATCGGTTGACCCATCACTGCCATATTGTGGAGACGGGCAACAACTCCCACCGCTACAACCAGAGCACACTGGCTGCCAAGTCGCGCATCAAGGAGCGCGAGCAATCGCGTAAGAAGTCCAAAGCCGCACCGCTGCAAGAGCCGTTCTGAGGATGCGCAGCACGGGGAATTGCACTACGGGCTACGCCCTGCGCTTCATTCCCCGTGCCCATCCGGAAGGCAAAACTAGGAATCAAGGAGGAAGAAAAACTGGACTATTGAGTACACTTATCCACAGTTGCCGATTCAAACGGCAGCTACCCGTCCTGGGTCAATATTGAATCGGCAGGGTAGGTCAATATTCAATCGGCGCCGACACCCATAAGGCTTGCCGCTCGGAAAAGAAGATCTTTATCGTCGGCATCAAGCTTCAAATCAAATCGGGCAACGGCTGGCAACACACCTCCATATAGATACGGCATTTTACCGTATCTATGTGGCACGAGTAACTTGAAATTGACACTCGATATTGAGTAACCGTGTGGCTTCCCGCGACCGGACAGCGAACGACTGGCCTCGAAAATTTGAGAAATCGACTTCTAGCTAGCCGTCACTGAACACCTTCAGATCCGACAACGACGGCTAAATACTGGCTGTTGCAGTGACACGGTCCTCAAATCTCAGCACCGGCTCATACCTATGCTGACGCCGACGAGCACGGATGCGCTTGAGCTGACGCTCGCAATCGGCGTCGGATTCCATCACGATGGCTTTGCAGCCACCTCGTCCACTCAACGCGCCGCTCCAGGACCGCATGATGAAAAGTGCACCGAATAGATCGCGCTGTACGCAGAGCTGGTACGCTCTCCATGGATATTGACTGCTGTATCCGGCACATCTGCCAAGACAGGTCAGAATCGCTAATAAGGCAACAACGCACTGGAATACTGATGATCGATCAACGCGCACTCATCATTGCAGCCGGTTTCATGTTTGCAATGAACTCCTATGCAGCTTCCGGCATCAGCAACGATGAAGCCGGGTCTGGACTCAAGGCCGCGATTACGCACGGGTCCGAGTTTGCCGTCACCGAATTGGGGAAAAAGAACGGATTTCTCGGCAATGCGAAGGTCCGCATAGAGCTACCGCCATCACTTCGCAAGGCAGAGGATGCTGCCCGCAAACTAGGCTTTGGCGAACAGGCCGATGAACTGGTTGACGCATTGAACCATGCCGCTGAAGCTGCGGTAGTCGAGGCCAAGCCGATTCTGATCAATGCCGCCAAGAAGATGTCCTTCAAGGACGCAAAAGGCATCTTGCTGGGTGAACAGGATGCGGCAACCCAATACTTCAAACGCACGACTTCGGGTGAGCTCACTGCTAAGTTTCTGCCTGTGGTGAAGCGAGCAACCGCAAAGGTCCAACTGACTCAGAAGTATAACGACTTCGCTGGAAAAGCAGCAAAGTTCGGACTCGTCGATGCGAAGGATTCGGACCTTGATGTCTATGTAACCCGAAAGACCATGGACGGTCTTTTCGTGATGATCTCCGAGCAAGAGAAGCAGATTCGGGCGGATCCCATTGGGACTGGTAGCGGCATTCTTAAGAAAGTCTTCGGATCGATCGGGAAGTGACGACAAAGCCGCGCGCGGGGTTGCAATATCAATGGGTCAATGACTCTCGTAACGCCTGAGCCAATTTCATATCAACATGCAAGATGTGATTTTTGAGCCAGCGGGTGAGGAAGTTGTACAAAGCCATCCGGTCAATCTTGCTACCCGCGTCAAGCTGAGCCTTCAGGTCGTTGACCTGCTTGATGAGCTGCGCATGTTCTGCCTTGTGCGCATCTATCCCAGAATAGTTGATGCGCTGCATTTCTGACTCCTCGCGAGCAAAGTGTTCCTGCGTATAGGTGACAAGATCATTCAGCGCCGTGCTTATCATGGCATTGGCTCGACCTTGCGATAGCGCCTCCAGAACTACGTTGAGCCGATCAATCAGCACATGGTGGTCATCATCAATGAGTTGAACGCCAGTTGCGAGTGCCGACGTCCAGGAAAACAGAGGCATAAATATAGTCCTTGGTTGCGTTAGCGCACTATGCGCCAATGGATGAACTTTGGCACAGCATCCCGTTCGACATGCTGATACAGGTCAGACTTGATGCAGCGGCCCTCAAGGCAATTGAAAATCAACGTGAATGGTGAAATACTTCAGCCAGCGAACTACAAAAAGGAAATTTCTAAATGGCAACTGCGAAAAAAGCGAAAGCTGCACCGAAGGCTGCAGCACCCAAGAAAGTAGCGGCTCCCGCTAAGGCTGCCAAGCCCGTTGCAAAGGTCGTTCCCAAGAAGGCACCAGTATCCAAAGCTGCCAAGGCTATTGCAAGGTTGAGTGCTAGCATCGCGAAGCTCACTGAACGCAAGAACAAAATCGCTGCCGAGATTAACGCTCTGCGCGATCAGCGGGATGCCCTGAAGGCTCCTCCTGCTGCACCTGCTGCTACAGCTACCCCGGCACCTGCAAAGAAGGCTGCCAAGGCTGCTGCGAAGAAGTAAGCTAAGCTTTACTAAGAGCGGAGGCCCTTCGGGGCCATTTCTGTTTCAGGCACATTCATCGGAATACCCCCACCATTGCGTTGGGTCACCGCGGTGCAACTAGCCTCTCCAACTTTGCCTTCAAAAGTTCGAGCACGACAGGTCGGCTGATGCCCTCATGCTTGTGCGCCAATACGAGGTTCTCCATGGCCTGTGCAGACCACCCTTCCCCGTTGTCATCAATAGCCAGCCTGGCGCGAGGCTTGCGGCGCAGAACATCGGCCAAAACTTGCTGCCCGCGTGGCAAGTCGATCCGATGATGCGTGATCGAAGCGCTGGTCTCAAGTTCTTTGCAGCCCGGCTGCAGCTGTACCGCAATGCCCACGCGGTGCTGACCAGATCTGGACTCGGGGGCACGGCTCAAGCAATCTCTCTAACAGTTCGGCATGCTGAAAGAGCAGGCAGCCATCTGGCGCTGATAGGTAGGGTCCCACCAGCGGGCGCCACAGCACGTTCTCGTGATGAAGTACACCATCAAAGTCCAGGTACAAAATATCCTCCTCAGTTCCCTTCACCCGACCTCCCATATGCCGTTTCGCGATGCAACTCTCAACGACCAGTCTAGTGGGCTATCGCGGTTAAGCCAACGCAAGCTGTGAGTGTCTGGTACCACTACTGCCAGAACTCTTGACGCTGCTGATTTGACTCGATGGGATCTCAAATACCCGAGGGGGGTCTGCGCGGCTTCGTGCGTGTGAAAGTCCGTCTTGGCGTTCTCGAGCGTCTGCGGTGCCCTGTTGGGCTACCCCGCCGAGATATTGCATTCCCGGTGAAGAATAGCCATAGCATCCACCAAGGCATAGTCATGGTCGCTGAGCAGCACGTCTTGACCTTCTGCCAAAAAGTCGTGCCACATACGCAAATAATCGCTCTGACCGTGCGCGGGAGCGTTGGTCAAGATGTAGTCGGATACCAAGTCGGCCTTTAGACCACTCTTTCGAACCTTTCGCACCAACGTGGCTGCCGCTTTTGCGGTTAGCACAGTCTTTGGAGTGCTCTTTGCAGCAATGCACAGGAAGAGTGTCAATAGTGAACTGCTGTCACTGTGGCCCGCAGTGGCCTTGTTCCAGCCCGTCGATGCGGCACGATCAAAGTTGTCTACCTCACCCAACAGGTCTTCGACCCAGAAGTAGCGGCCCACAAAAGCAGGAGTCTGGTCAAAGAGTTTGCGCGGCGTTAGCGACCTATCCAGGATTTTGGACATATCCGAGAGGATTGTCGTGCGCACACCTTCCACTACTTCCTTGAACTGTACAGGGAGGTTCTTCGGCAGAGTAATGTTAGAAGCAATGGCGCTAGAGGATGCCGCCTTTTTCCTCAACTTTACGACGGTATTTTCAAAGGCAACCCAGTCGGGCAATCTGGTCTGGCGTGTTGACACCATCAGAAGCGCCGTGCGGATTACTGCTTCAGCATCGCATCCCGCGTCTTGCACGTCTTGTGCGTCCATCCCGAATTGGTCTGCAAACCAGAAGGCTGCGTCAACGACTGCTGCTACTTGGCTGCGCCGAGCAAGCTCTAACCGATAGTCCCCTAGACTGCGCAACGACCAAATTGCGAGTTGCGGGACGTGTTCGTCGGTGAAGCCACCATGCTCGCCCATGCCGAAATGACTATTCTGCGGCATGGCAATCAGTGCCTTAAGCATGTCGGATGCGCCCTTGGAGCGCGAGAGCAGGCTGTGATCACGCAGTGCTTGGGCCGCCTTGTGCAGGTCACCAGCGCTGTGATGCTCCAAGTTCATGCTGACCAGATTAACAAGCCGCTCCCGTGCCTTCTCCAATTCGGGGCGCAGAAACTCGCTGCCGAAGTACCGCGCAATCTGCACCATGCCTTTTGGTGCCTCGGTCTCCATAGCGTCGAGCTTGGCTTGATCAATGATGCCGTACTGCTGTGCGTAGGCCAGCACCTTTTCGAAGAAAGGTCGCGCATCGAATATTTCGACGTTCTGGTTGGCACCAGCGGTGGAAACTTGCGAGTCGGGCATGGCTTAAGTAGTGGCTGTCAAATGGCCGACTCCTCATCAGCCTCCAGCGCTGCAGGCGTGGCCTTGCCGCGGTCAGTGTCGCTGGTTTCCACTTTGCCGTCATCCTCTTCGCCTTGCCAGGTCTCCCCCTGTCTCGCATCGTGCGCGCGCACCTTGCTACGAAGCACCAATAGCATTTCCACAAAAAGGTCGGGGCAATCGTGGCGCAGCAACCAAGCCAGTTGCATCCAGTCCTGATCGGCCACCTCAAAAGAAACGTTTCTCAGTTGTCTTCAAATTGATGTCCGAAGGAAGTGCTCTAGCGTGGCGTCTGCCTTAACGGTTGAAAGTAAGCGTGCCATATTTCACGTGCAGTCTCAGCCGGGTTGTCCAACAAGTTGCGCCGGCGGTTATCGTCATATGCCAAGCGCTTGACATCATCCGACAATACCTCATACGCCTCCTGCACCGCGCGAAAGCGCGCTGGAGCCTGGGCATCCGTATTGCGGTCCGGATGAAACTGGGCTGCCTTCTGTCGAAACGCCTTCTTGATATCGGCCAATGTTGCAGAACTGCCAAGCCCCAGGGCTGTGTAATGGTCTTTCATGCGGTGAGCTTTGGGGTGGAGCGAGTGTTACGCACCACGCTAGTTTGGACAAGCGGACCCACGCTAGCGCAGGTTGAATTTGGCGATGTGACACGCACCGGCTTAGGAAGTACGA
>JFJP01027424.1_pt1 | contig 15539 bp, 13 predicted proteins | sample 431651 | NCBI WGS metagenome assembly JFJP01 (sample SAMN02602958, study PRJNA72255) | Microbial mat metagenome, whole genome shotgun sequencing project. | biome: fresh water; feature: sink hole; material: water; isolation source: purple microbial (photo- and chemosynthetic) mats found in... | reverse complement strand
TTCATTTGTATCAAAAAATAACCTTTTTCAAATGAAAAATTTCTTTAATTTCTTTCAAAAAATTTCCTTATAAAATACTCAATAAAACCAAAATTTCTTTTAAAACCCGAAGAAAATTAATAATTTTCCTTTTAAAAAAAACCCAAAAAAGCATCTTTTCCAATGTTTTTAACTGATATTTTCTATCGAATCCTCGTTTTTTTCTCTACAATTTTCTCTATAATCCTCTTATTTCTCAGCACAATAATCCCAGGTTTCGAGAAATCAACCAGCGAATTCCATCCAGGAGAAAACCCAACTCGATTTCAAGCCAAAAATCCCTTTAAAAGTCTTTTTCGATCAGCGAATTCCTCTTCAGGACCAAATAGAAGTGATTTCCAAAGGGGTGAAAGAGAGAATTTTTACACACAAAGAAGGGGAAATACTGGTAAAAGCAGTGGTGGACCTGGATTAGGTAGTTTATTAGGAGGAGGATGAGGCAGAGGATAAGAAAGAGCAATAAAAAGGAATGTTCTTTTGAAATCTAGAGAGTTTTTTAATGAAGAATTCTCAGGATTTTTGAGGAATTTCTTTGACAAAAGGCTGAGATTTGAAGCATGTTAAAGAAATGAAGAACAAAAGAAAATTCTAATAAAAAGCTCTTTTTTTCAAATAATTGATAAATATTTTGATAATAAGGATTTTTTTAAAAATTACAAAGAAAAAATGGTTTTTCATTATTTCAAAGAAAAATGCAGTTTTTTTCTTTGATAAAAAGCTCTTTTTTTTTAAAATTTCTGTAAAAAATAATCAAATAAAAAAACTGAAAAACCCCCTTCAATTTTTTCAAAGAAAAATATAAAAAAATGACTTTAAAACCCACAGATCTTCGTAAAACCCCTTTTGAAGCATCAACAATGATGGATTTATCGTCTTTTAAGCTAAACGCTTCTCGAACCGATTCTTTACTAAAAACTCATCAGGAATTCCTTCGAAATTTCCCAAGCCAAATATTCTCAAAAGACCTGAATTTTCTAATAGAAGACTCAAAAGATCGTATAATTTTTCAGGAAATGCTAGCGTTTCTGCAATTTATTCACAAAAACGATAAAGAGAATTCATTAGGAAACGTGTATTTTAACAGTAAAATGAGTTTAGAACTGAAAGAGCTTTTCTCTTGTGCTTCTAAAGTCGAAATTCCTTTCCTAACCTACCTTTTTGCCTTTAAATTCGAATTTCTTCACATAAATTGGTTGCACATATTTGAGAAATTGCTTGATTTGATGAAATTAATCAATGAATATTCCTTAGAAAATATGTTGAAAAACGACGAAATTTCTGAAATTTTACATATAATGATCATTCCTTTGAACATCTTTTCAAAGGAAAAAATGAAAAATAGCTATTGTTTTTGTATTGGAATTAACGAAATTTCTAATGATTTAATCTATTTTCTTGAAGAGTTTCGAAATCAGCAATTCACCAGATTAAATATCGCCGTTTCTTTGAAACCTATGCTAAATCTAATGAATTTCCCGATAATTCTTCAGAATTATCTGCAATTTTCAAGAGGAATCCTTTTGAAAAACTATACAAATTCACAGTATAAACAGATAAAAAGCCTGATGTTAACCGAAATCGAAGCTTTATTATCAGAAAATTCATCACAAATACCGATAAAACTGATAGAATTGAAGTTAAAACTCGAGAAAAATGAGAATTGCCGTGTTTTTCTCGTTGATATTTCTGAAATTGACGATATTTTCTTCGAAATGTTTGCAAATCGGAAGAAAATTTTTGTGTCGATTTTGGAACATATTGGTGAGATTCTAATGCAAAATATCGCTAATTTAAGCTTTGCTTGTCATGCGATAAAAGGACTATTGATCATTTGTTTTCAATGGAACGATACAAATGAAAAAAAAGAAATTCAGAAAGGAGAAAACCTGGTTTTTACCAATAAGTTTAAGATAATTATTCAGGGATTTTATCACATTTTCGATAGGAAATTCGAGGCTTCTAATGTGTTTTTCGAAGAGAAAAAGCAAAACCGAAATATCGAGAAGAATAATGAAGAAATAGTCGAAAAACCCGTGATTTTAAGAAAAAATTCAATGAAAAATTCATTAGAAAATCTCATGTTTTTCAATGTGAAAAACGCGGATTTTTATAATGAAAAAAATGAGAAAAATGCTCATTTTTCTCATGAAAGAATCAGCCTTTTTCGTGATGAAGAATGGGTTCAATTGATTTATTCATTTTGTAAGAAAATGGGGATAATTTTACCAAGCAAAAATCTAGCTTTTATTTGTAGTTTCGAACTTTTATCACGAATCGAAAAGATAAAATTCCTTCAGAACGAAATTTTCGAAATTCTCGCAATTCCTTATTATTCGGGTTTATTTGGAATTACCTTTGAACAAAACAGAATTTGTGAAGAATATGAACTTTTCTTCTATAAAATCTTCAAGTTTTTGCTCAGTGAAAAAGAGAAATTAGTGCAGTTTCTTTTGATTTTCCATGATAAAAATATCGGGAATTTGTTAATTGAGATCATTTGCAATGAATTTTACAATGAAATCAGCAGTGATTTCTTCGACTTTTCGTCATTTACTCGAATTTTTTTCAGAAAAAACGTAAATTCATTGGTAAATTGTTATATTTCAAATGAAAAACTGATAAAGGAAAATCACACGTTGATTTTGTTCAGTTTTTTCTCCAATTCCAGTTTTTTCAGCGATTTTATTGAGTTTTTGGTGAAAATCCTAATGAATTCGATTATAGAAAAAGAATTAGATGAGTTTTTACTGAAGAAAACACCGATTTTCGGCTTTTTAAAGCTTTGTTGTATCGTGGCTTTCGATTGCGATAATCTTCAACACATGAATTTTCCTTTAAAAAGCTTTATTTTATCAATAAAAAATATGATATTTGATGCTTTTACAGAAGAAAATGGAAAAAATCGTGACAAATTTATCACTGATTTCTTCATTTATTCATGGTTTTATGTCGGTTTTAACAATAAAATAGATAAAAATCATGAAGAAAATCAGGATTTTACGAAGAAAACCAAGCTGAAAAAATGTATTGAAAGGATTTTGTTCGAAGAATGCCCTTGGAGTGTTGAATTCAGCATATTTCCTTTAAATTTCTTCGAATTTCTCAAAGAAGATCTCGCTTTTTTAAATAATTCTAATGAAAAATCAAATGAAAAACCTTTAAAAAAATCAGAATTTGTGAATGGCAACAGGCTTTTACTGAAATCGCAGTCATTATTAGTGTTTATCTATGCATTCAAGCAACTAAAAGAGGTTAAAAATGGGGATTTATCTGAAGAAATGATCAAATTGAAAGAATTTCTCTGGACTTACCCCAAAATTCGCCAAATCGAGGAGTTTCTTTCCGAAAATCCCCCGAAAACGGTTTTTTCTTTGAATTTTGACAAATTTACTGATGAAAATAACCTATTTCCTTTAAATTTCGCAAAGGAATCTCGTGAAAATGCGATAAAAACAAATAATATGGAGATTTTAGGCTTTGTAAGTGCCAATGACTCGAATTTTCTGCACGAAATGAAGAAAATCAATGCAAATTTGAAGATAAATGGCATAGAAATCGAGAAATTCCTTGAATTTTCAACTAAAAAAACGAGAAATTCCGAGAAAAATCAAAAGAAATTTCAGGAATTTTCATTAGAAATATCGCCAGATCAAAGGATTTTATCAAAAAACCCTTATAATTCATTGACTTTTACGATAGATTTCTATCGAATTGACAAAAAAGTGCATAAATTGATCAGTTTGATCGAAATTGCGAACATTTTCTTCCAAAAGGGGAAAATCATGAGTTCTGATGAAGAAATTGGGAAAATGATGAAAAACGTAAAGAAAAATTACGAGGAATTATACAATTTTCAAAGGATTTGCGTGAGTTCAGAAGGGGATCTTTACTGTTTAGAAGATTTATATCAAAGACTGAAATGTGGAGATTTGTGAAGGAAATTATGAAGAAAATTATGGGTTTTTGTTGTGTATTTTTTAATAAATTATTCCTTTATTTTTATGATAAAAAAGAAATTCTTTTGTAAAAAACAATGAAAAAATTCGTTATTTTTTCGCATCTTTTTTTTGTTAAAACAGCTTCAAAATTTCTCTTTTAAATAGATAAATATAGGGGAAATAAAAGCAAAGTGAAAATAGGGTACTTGGCGAGAAGAGAGGTGGTTTTATCATCGGAAAGCCTGAAACGGTCCATTAAGAAAACAATTTCTTTTTTGTATGAGAGTAATTTACTGGATAAATCTATAGGAAATCAAATAAAATATGATCAAATAGAAAAAATTGATAAATTTACTGAAAAGAGACACGCACCACAACAGAATCTTCAGTACTTTTTTATGAATAAAGCACTTCTGACTATTTGAAAGAATATTCATAAAATACTCGATGTTCTCAATCTTCGCTAATTTTTCTTTCAGAGATGTTGTCGAAAAAATATAAATGCTCAAAATTATCATAGTCCCGCTTTTATCAGCCACAACCTTCAAAAAACATCAATTTATTGATTATTTAATGTAAATGTACGATATCAGTCGTCAAAAGTGACAGTAAAATATCGTAAATTTCAATAACATTTCCATAATTTGAAATATATTGAGTTATGTGATTTTCCTATGAAGTGTGAAGGAATTACTGAGAAAATGGAAGAAATTACGTTAGAAATTATGATAGGCTGTAAAGAATTCTCTGGGTTTGTGATGCTAATCTTTAAGATCTTCAGAGAGTCCAGAATCTTCAAATGCAGATTTATCAGGATCTCGATCAGATCTTCATAACTCCATTCTTGGTTCATATTGTAAAAATTCCTCAATATAAAAACAGTCTAAAATATCATCATTTATTCAAAAAATTATGAGAATTTTTTTTAATTTCTGATAAAAACAATTACATTTGAAAGAAAATTGAATGAAGAGAGGTCTTCTAGAGTGATATCCTTGGATTCAACGATTCTGCTGATGAGTTTCAAGGTAACAAGGCTCAATTTCGGGTTATTCACGTTGAAAAATTCCATGATAACACTCAAATATTTCAGGTTTTTCAAGATATTGACAAAATTTATATCCCTTTTGGTTAAAAGACTCAGTAATTTAACCCCATATAAAGGCATAGGTTCTTGATCATTAAGGATAATTTTCAGATTTTGTAAGAAATATTTAACAATAAATTCCTTGAAATTCTTGGCATTTTGTGTATTACTATCATAAAAATTATCGTCGTTTAAATACTGAAAGATTATATCAGAAAATATTTTGAAACTGTTAAAACGGATTTCTGGTTGATTGCTTGATTTTTAATGAAGTTTTAGAAGAAATTAGGAAAAATAATTAAAGAAACTTGTTTAATTTCCCAAAGAGATTTGGGAGAATTGTTGAGATGAAGAGTTCAGAATAAGTTATCGCGATTTTCGGACAGGTTATAATGCTTTCATAAATCGGTAATAAAAGTGACAATAAATCAGACTAAACAAGACAATAAATTTTAGATAAAAGAAAAAAGGGTTTTTTCCAAAAAATTTTTGAGCTTTTTGATTTTTTAATTTAAAATTTTGCTTTTTTTCTTATATATAAAAAAAATTAAGTACTTTGCTGGCTAATTTGTTATCAGAGCAAAACTCCCAGAACCCAAATACCATAGAAATCAGCGTAGAATTGAGATACCTCATTTTAAAGTTCGATGTGCTGAGAATCTGGAAAATGCACGGTAAATAATTGAAATTGGCATTGACCATTTTAATGTTATTTCTGGCATTGTTCCCGTTGAATTCTTTGTTCTTTTGGTTCTCGAAAAAGTCTAAATTATTCTCATTTAAAGAACTGATGCATTTCTTGAATTCATTCTCTATGAGTTTCAGCACATTTGGGATTATTTCATCAAAAAGCACAATGAAATGTTGAAGACAATAAGGCACATATTTCGAATTATCCTTCATCATTTTCTCTATCCAAGTGAAGAATTTCCCTTCTGAAACGTTTTTCAAATACTTGAAGTCCATTTTAAACAGTAAATAGAATGAAATTATCGCTTTGCCTCTGATCACGAAATTCTGATGGTCCAGCAAGGTGCTGAGACTCAAGAAGAAGCTTTTCTCTTCGTTTATTAATAAGCTTATTTTTTGGGGGTGATTTATCAGAAGAAGATTCAAAATATTTAAAAAAGCCTTTGAAAATAAAAAAAAATGAGAAAATTTAAAGAACTAAAGACTCCAAAAACTCAAAAAATCACAAAAATCGAAAATTCTTAAATTTATATTTATAAAGAACTTGTTGAATTCTTTGTAAGCCATCAAGGAAAATCAAAACCATTTGTTTAAAGGATAGTTTTTCTATTAAAATTATCAATAAAGTGAGGTTAATCCTACAGATGTTATTCAGGCAGACCGCCGTGCAAACCTTCAATCCTTCATTTTTGGTTGTTAAGAAAATCTGTAAAAGAAGTATAAGGGTTTCTGAATTCGCGAATTTGACTCCTGTTGAAATTGATTGAGAAGTGATATTTTCGACAGTTTTCGCTGCGAAAAACTTCACAATTTCATCTTCTTCAAGTCTTAAAGCCTTAATGACGCCATTATATGAATTATTTGACATTTCCCAAACAGCCTATAATAATGAAAAAAATTTATAAATATATTATAATCAATTTTTAAAGGACATTGGTGTTAGTATCTTCTTCAAGCTGTGTGGCTCCATAGAACAGATATTCTCCCAATGCAGACATGGCTCTTCTTCTAACTTTTTCGTTTTTATCTTTGAGGAACTCAATCAGGAGATTTGAGATTCCTAATTGGCAGAGCTCGTTCTCAATGATTGTTGCGTGGCGTATGAGGAATCCGATGATAGAAATCAGTCTAATCTGATAATTAATTAAAAATATGATCAAATGAATTCATTAATATAAATATATCAAGTAAATCAAATCAAAATAGTCAAATCAAATGAAAATAAATCAATAAATCAATTAAATTCATTAATAGATTCAACAATAAATTCATTAATAAATCAAATAAATTCATTTGTAAAATAAAAAAATGTTTTATATTAATTATTTCCTACTTTTAATGGTATAGTTTTGGACATCTTCAGCAATTTTAACAGCAGGCTCATAAATGCACTGTTTATCAACCTGTTGGTGACCTGTGAATTCTGTATAATCGATTCAAAATAGTTCAAAACGTTTAATTTATCTCCAGTTCCATTGCCTTGAAAAACTTAAATAAAGCCCAAAATCCCCTTATTTACTTAAATAATTATAGATATCCAACAAATGGTTTTCAATTTGTGATGAATCAATATGTTTCACCACATCTTCTGACTTATAAAGCGAGAACGGCAGGCTTTCTTTCGCGAAAATCGTTTCAGGAATCTTTTCGATTTCTCTATTGCCAGTAATCGGCTTCACAACAGTATCAGAACTATGCATGAGTAATTGATCTAAAGGAACTAATTTAATATTCTTTGATGGATTTGTGGGAGTTGTTGGTATTAAAGATGTGTTAGATCTTTGAATTATACGATAAATCCATTAAAGTGATAAAATCCTATTATAAAATTACTTCAATTGTGAATTAACACTTGAATTATTTGTAGGCTCGGTTTTATCATCTTTTTCATTGGTAATATTGCGGTTATTTTTCTTTATTTCGTTTTTGTTTTTTAAGTTTTCTTCAGAAGTGTTCTTCTTGAATTTGTGATCGTCCGAGATAACTGTAGCGTGCTCGAGGAAGATCTCATCTGTATTTTCTTCAGTGTTTTCTTGACCTTCATCCTCAATTTCCTCATCTTTGCCGTCACCCAAATCTACTTCCTTTTATTAAATTATTTATTTTTTATTATTTTAACAAAAAAATTTCGAGAAATCAAAAAAAAATGAGAATTTTCATAATTTGCAAAATAATCGAGAAAAAATAGGATTTACTTGATCTCTATTGGTTAATTTGAAATCAGTTTTATCATCTTCGTTTTTGTCATTATATTGAATTTGGTTATTCTCTTTGATCAAGTTTTTTTTGATATTTTGCGAGAGTCTTTATATGATATAATTTATTCGGAATTTTTAAAATTAACCATGAAACCATTATTTTCAACAAAAAAATTTATATTATTTATGAAAAAAAACCTCAATAAATTGATTTCTTTCTCCCCTGCGTTTTTTATCAAAAGAGTTTGGCTTGGACTCCTCATATCATTCTTATTTTCTATTTCTTCTTTTTCGCTTTTCTTGACTTTTATCTCCTCGAAAGTGTTCTTTTTGCTGTTGACCCAATTATCGAAATGAGGTTGTGGAGGTATTTGATACGAAATTATTTCATAAGGAGCCCAGAACGGATGAATTTTCAATTTATCCCATGAGATTCTTTTCAAAGGATCCTTTAAAATTAATTAAATTTTCAAAACAAAATTTAGATAATTCATTCATCTCTTTTTAATTGTTATTAATAAAAAATAGATTTTTAGCCCCACTTTTTGCAAAAGCTCGTTTATTAAATCGTTGAAAGATGAACTGAATTTTTCAACTTTTGGCGTTTCACCCTAAATTTTATAATTTTAAGTTTTTTTCAAATTTTTATTATTTTTTCTTTTCATTATTTTTTAATTTTTTGTATTTTTTTACAGTTAGAATCATCTTGACTAATTCGTTGAAATAAGTCGAGACAAAAGGGGGATGTCCAGTAGCTAGCTCAAAGAGCACGCATCCCAAGGACCATACATCTGATTGAAAACTATGAACCCCTCCTTCTTGGAATAATTCCGGAGCCATATAATAAGGTGTTCCTTTTTTGGACTTAATCACAAATTTATCAAAATTTATAAAAAATCTCATTTGAAATTACAGCCGATTCATTAGTACTTATCCCTTGAATCATATCAACAATTTTCTTCGCTAAGCCGAAATCACATAGTTTTAAGTCTCCATATTCATTAATTAACACATTTGACGGCCTATTGATTCTCTAAAAAAAAGAGATATTGATGGTTTTTTACTTTAAATCACAATAAATAATCCCATGGGAATGCAGATAAAAAAGGCCTTGTAACAGATCTTTTCCAAAGGATTTGACCACATTTTCAGGAATCTATTGTTGAAAATCAAAGAAATTTGGAAGGATAAGTGTTTTTATTACGAATTTATCTTGTTCAATCAACTGCATGAGATCCCCTCCAGAACAATATTCAAAAATAATCCACAGATGATTTCTCGTTTCGTACCAATTGTAGAATTTCAGTATATTGAATTGGTTCAAATTATTCAGGATTTTCACCTGATAATACAAATTTACGATAAAAATTACGATATATGAAGAAAATTACCTCATTGAAAACTTTTGATCTTCGGGATTTATCCATGCTTTTCACAGCAACATATTCAATTGTTTTCTTTTTTCTTCCCTTTGCAAAAAAAAGCAAATTCATGTTTTAGTTCGATAAAAAAAGAAAAAGGCACTTTGTACACAACCGAGTATTTACCTCTTCCGATCTCCTCATAAATATGATAGTTATTCATCTCTTAATTATAAGTTAATAACAAAATAATGTTTAAATTCCCTTGTTTTTTTTTCAAATAAAACAAAAAAACAAGATTAATAAAATTTATTAAAATTCTTGGAAAAACCCACAAAAACCCAATTTTTTCAAGCAAATTTAATAAAAAATGTATAGAAATCTTTTCAATTTTAAGCGTTTTTCCCTGCCAATCTATGCCGCTTTGACCTATGCTTCCTATTCCACGATATCAAAGTCGATAAATCCTGATAATAACCCCGAAATTTCTTCCAAATTCACAAAGACTTTTATCTGGGGAAACGGTTGTTATCAAGCGAAACCTGATGCCTATATGCAATTTAAGAACTTTGAGCCTAAATTAATCCACACTTTTCTTGGTGAAAACAAGACAAATATGAAGAAGATTTTCTTTGGTGAGTTCCATGAAGCTGGCATAGATATGAAAGGCAATGCCCATATATGGATAAAACATGTGCAATTTTCCACAAAAGAAACAAATATCAATGATAATGAACGAATAGATGTGAAGATTCTTGACGATTCTTCATCAGTTTTACAAATAGCATTTACAAAAGGATTTGTGTGGACTTTGAGGACTGATGGAAATGTTTATCAATGGCCTATCAGCGTGAAATATGATGAGGAACGTGAGGAGGTGAAAGAGATTAAGGTCGGAGAAAAACCTCGGCAGGTTATCAGTTTAAAAGATATTAAGCAAATTGCCACTGGAATCGATCATTTTGTAGCTTTAACCAAGAATGGAGAGGTTTTAACGATGGGAGACGATACTTTTGGTAAATTTTTCAGAAAATTTTCCTATAATTTCGAAATTTTTATTTAAAGGACAATGTGGATTAGGAGAGGAATCAAGAAAAGGATCCCCTCCGTTTTTCGAGCAAAGAGTGAAAAAACCTCAAAAAGTGGCAAATCTTCCACAAATCACAAAGATCACAACAGGTTCCAACCATACCTTGGCTTTGAGTGAAACTGGCACTGTTTACGGCTGGGGGAGTAATTCAAACTTACAATTATCACATCAAAAGGAGTTTGCTGCTGTTGAGAACCCTTTATTAGCAGTTTTTAACCCTATAAAATTAGACACGAATTTAGGTGAAAATATAGTAGAAGATTTCAGTGCAGGTGATGAATTTACGATACTAGTGACAAAGAATAAACTGAATAATGAGACTGAAGTGTTCGGTTGTGGACATAATATACAAGGGGAATTAGGCGCTGGGTTTTTAAAGCATGTGAGTGATATCGTGAAGATCGAGAGCCTGTCAAATTATAAGATAAAAACAGATGAAGGGGAACAAAATATCAAGATAAAGGAAATATCGTGTGGGAATAATCATTGTATGGCTCTTTTGTCGATTGGAGTGGTGATGGAATGGGGTTCGAATGAACATGGGCAATTGGGCAATAGAAAGAGAGTTTTTTCTGAGAATCCTTTAATTATAAATAATTTTACAAAGGAAAATGTGATTAATATCTCATGCGGACATAATAACAGTGCGGTAATCACAGAAAATGACCTTACAAAAAAAGCTGAAGAAACCCCGAAATAAATAAAAATAGTATTAAAACGAAATTATTATAAAAAAAATATGAAAAAAGTTGTTGATTATCTAATAAACATAAGGATTTCCATTCCCGAAACAAAAAAAAACTTCGAATTAAAGCTCTCTATTCATACCACTGTCAAAGAAATCAATTCAATAATCTCTGAAAAATTAGGTTATGACCCTTTTATCACAAATTTCAACTTCGAATCTCCAAGAGATTATATTATTTTAAACCCAACATCAACTCTTCAACAAAACCGTTTACGCTCAGGGGACATTTTATATGCGAAAATCACCTTAATTACCTCAAATAATCCAAAAACTTCTTTAGAGTCTAAATCTCCTTTAATCCAATCTTTAGCAAATCTATCACTATTACCAAAATATAAAGTAAATTTGAGAACTAATGTATATGGATTGATACTTGAAGGGGTTTGTGTTAATGATAAATGTTTGGCTTATGCTGAAAATATGAACTTTCCACTGGGAATGGGAAGTTTTTCTATTGATCAGATATTAAATGGGGTTAAATGCCCGATTTGCCCTTATAGAGAATTTGGAACAAACCCTTCGGTTGTTGTAAAACAAATAAAATTAACTAATTGCTGCTTTAAATACGAAGGAAGATATAAGGATAAACAAGGCTTCGTGCAAAGGAAGTCAGAAGGTGCGTTGATCAGGGTCGAAGGAGAAAACACGACGAAATTGTATAAAATTATTGAAGAAAAAAATTGGATTGATTTTTTAGTTGTTGTAAAACAGTTGTAAATTTCAAATTTTATGGACTTTTTAATGATTTTTTTTCTTTTTTTGATGGAATTTTTTGATTCTTTTTTTATTATAAAAAATCTCTTTTTTTCTCAATAAAAAAAATTAATGCTTATGTTTTGGAAGGGAAGAACTTCTTTCATATTCTTCTTCCGTCTCTTGAACAGCTAAAGTTTGATATTTGTAAGTTAAATTCTTGAAATGTTCTTGATATTTTAAGTCTATCTTTTTTTCGTTTGGAGTTTCCTCGAATTTCTGATCCTTAATAAAACTAAATAAAGCATTAAAATTTGATTTTATCTACCGAAGGGAAATATCTGGTGTCTTCTTCTGAAGAAAATAAAGGTTTTATTGGAGGTTCAATTTTTTTTTTCTCAATCGCAACCCAATCAATTTTCTTAAAAAATGGGTGATTTTTTATCTCCTGAACCTTTGGCCTTTGGACTGGCTATTTTCATTGCTTTTTATTGGAATTATTAAGATTTTTACGTTTTTCGCCAAAAGTTTATTGATTAAACTTTTAGCTTCTCGCGAAAAATTCTCCGGGAAAATTTGATCTGACTAACATAAAAAGATTGCAAATAAATTTTAAGGACAAATACCTCTATTATCAGTTTGTATAGTTCATCACGATTTGCAGAATGGAAAGGGGGATGACCAATAAGCATTTCATAAATTAAACATCCCTAAATTTTTTAAAAAACATTGAAATTTTTATTAATTTAAAAACAAAATAAAACAAAAAAACCTCTTAAAATTGAAAAAAAAATAAAACTCCTTAATAATTAATTTTATCGAACCCAATAAAATTTCAGGTGCTAAATATTCTGGCGTCCCACAAAAAGAATAGGCGAACCTTTTATTATCTTCCCACAAAATAAATTCATTAATATTTAAAAAAAATGTAAATACTAGTTGCAAGACCAAAATCTGTCAACTTAATGTTACCATCCTCATCCAACAGAATATTTTCTGGTTTCAAATCTCGATAAACAATTTTTAAGGTCGAATGGAGATATTCCAATGCCAGCACAACCTGTGCTGAATAAAACATTGCGATTTCTTCTGAAAAAGTTTTTCTTTTTCTCAAATGATAAAATAACTCTCCTATGAATCAATTTTAAAAAAAAAAGTTCATAAATAACAAATTAAATCATGAATAGCTAAGCTATACATAATGCAATTTAGCTCACATATAATTTATACATGACCTAAAATTAGCTCATATATTGAGACTATATATGATAAAGTTAGCTAATATATAGCGATCTAAACATGATTTAAATTAACTCTATTTTTATGCATAGCTATTTTTGATGAAATTAATTTATTTTTAATATACAATTACCTCCTCTTAAATAGTCCATCACAAAGAAAATTTTATTTTCATTCTGAAAGGCATAACGTAATTTAATGACGAATGGGTGTTCACTCTGCATGAGTATGTTGCGTTCCACTTCAGATTATTTTTTAAGAAATAAAATTCTATTATTGTGAAGAATAACTTTATTCAAGATATTTATTTACACATAATATTTTCTATTTGGTTCTTCTTAATCACCTCTTCTTTCCGAATGATCTTCATTGCAAAAATCTTATCTGTTTCTTTCTGTCTTACTAACATCACTTGCCCAAAAGACCCTTTACCTAAAACCTGAATTAATATTAAGAATGATCAATGTTTATGGTTTTCTAATAATTTTATTATACTTTTTCGATCTTGAAATCTTTGAGATTTATTCCTTGAGGCTTAGGTTTGTTGATTGGAGGAGGAATATTATCATATTTCTTGTTTTTGACCAATTGGAGGATGCCAGAATTATTCGGATTCAGGGAAGATTTGTTTGGATCGGAGGGAAGAAAGGAAACATCTTTGGAAAAACAATTACAATATGATGTGGTTCCCATTTGATAAATTATTTGAATTTCTTTTCTTTTTCTGGTTTTTTACAAGAAAATTATTTTAAGTTTGAATAAATTTTTTTAATTTTTTTACGATATACAACAACAAAACAAAAATATTAAAATTTTTTTCCATTAAAAAAAAATAATAAAGCCCAAAAATTTGCTCACTATTTTTTCTTACATCTAAAAAATTTGAGGGTTTCTTCCCAATGCAATTAAATTCAATCATCTTTCCAGCTCCCCCTTCGAGCTACTCCACTGACTCAGAAGAAATGATGATTTGGATTCCAAAACAAAAGACTTTGATCAATAATATGCCAGATTTTTCATTGACTTTCAACACTCTGAAACACAAAAAATCCTCTTCATTTGACTTTAAATGCAAGCTTTTTTCTCCAAAATTCAATTTTAAAACCAAAAATTCGAATCTTTGTGGCAAAATTAACAAATCAGTTCATAAAAGTCCTTTTTCCTTAGAATATTTGCCAACAGAAAACAATCCTCTTTCAATAAAAGACGAAATTCATTCACTTTTATCAAAGAAAACCATAGAAAATTTCATCTTAAACCGTAAAAAAACCTATTCAAATATTGATAATTCTAGTGAGAAAACCGATAAAAATTCAATACCTAGCAGCAATGTGATTGAACAAATGAAGAAAAGACCGACTAAAATCAGCGATCCTCTAGAAATCGAAAAAATTCAATCAGATTTTAAAAAAACTCCTCACAAAATTGATTTTCTAACTTTTTTGTCAAAATGTTCAAAAAACAACATGTTTCTTGGTCCAAAACATCACAAATCTCCCAGTGATTCAAATCTTAAAGTTTCTCTCAATAAAAAAATCCCCTGTTTTTTATTGCAAAACCATTCAGGATCAAATGTTATTTTGCTTCATTTCCACGGCAACGCCGAAGATATTGGAGATTCTCTCAAATATATGAAGAAATTATCCTCTGAATTGCAAGTAAAAGCCGCTAAAAACTTCATTATAATCATATTATAGGTAAATGCTCTTCTAATAGAATATCCTGGTTATGGCATTTATAAAGGAATCAAGAATTCTGATGAAATTCTCAGAGATTCTGAAATAGTCTTTGATTATTTAGTGAGTGAGTTTTCAATAAACCCCAAGAACATAATTTTGATGGGAAGATCTATTGGAACAGGAGCAGCTACACACTTGGCTTCCTGTAGAAATGTGGGTGGTCTTATCCTGGTATCAGCATATACTTCTTTGAAAGCTGTTGTAAGGGATTATGTAGGAAAATTAGCAAAGTTTTTCATTGGCGAAAGATTTGAAAATATTGAGAAAATTCAAAATGTGAATTGTCCAATTCTTTTGATTCATGGTTTATTGGATAAAATGATTCCTTTTAAACAGTCAGTAGAACTGAGGGCGAAGGTGAAGGAAGCTGTTTATTGTGAGATGTTTTTGTCTTTAAGTATGACACATGATGAGTTTGATGTGGAATCGGATTTATTTAAACCGATAGAGAATTTTTTCAAAAGAGCGAAAATTCTTGTTAAGAATGGAAAGAAAGAAATGCTGAGACTTCCAAAAGAAGTTAATGTGGCTCCGTTGATGAAATTTCAGAGAGGGAAGAATTTTATGAGCAATTTATTAAGTAAAAATAAGGATAGCAAATTGAAATAATATATATAAGTATTAATGGTCGATAAGATTTAAATTTTATTTTTTAATCTTACAAAAATCTATTTTTTTTATATAAATTTATTCATATTTTGCTAAAAAAATGAATAA
>JFJP01034876.1_pt1 | contig 15543 bp, 12 predicted proteins | sample 431651 | NCBI WGS metagenome assembly JFJP01 (sample SAMN02602958, study PRJNA72255) | Microbial mat metagenome, whole genome shotgun sequencing project. | biome: fresh water; feature: sink hole; material: water; isolation source: purple microbial (photo- and chemosynthetic) mats found in... | reverse complement strand
CTGGATGCTGCTCATACCGCCCGCTGGGGACTGCCGTCGGGCATCGTCATAGCGGCAGGCGCCATAGATGCCCATGTCGGCGCGGTTGGCGGTGGTATAGGTCCCGGCGACATGCTCAAGATCATGGGCACGAGCACCTGTGACATGATAGTGGCAGAACCGGGAGCCGTAGGCAGCCGGGCCATCAGGGGCATCTGCGGGCAGGTGGACGGCTCCATACTGCCGGGTTACGAGGGGCTGGAGGCTGGTCAGTCTGCCTTTGGCGACGCGTACGCCTGGCTCCGCGATTTCCTTATCGAACCGGTTCGTGACTTTGCCTCGCGCATGAACGAGCCTGGCTTGAAGCGTGACGAGGCGGAGCGGTTTGTTGCCGCGTACCGTGAGACGCTCCTGCCGCGGCTCTCCGAACGGGCTGCCGCCCTGCCGCTCAGGCCCGACGCGCCCATTGCGCTCGACTGGCTCAACGGCAGGCGCACGCCCGACGTTGACCACAGCGTCAAAGCCGCTTTCGCGGGACTGGACCTGGGTACGAGTGCCGTGGAGTTCTTTGCGGCCATCGTCGAGGCTACCGCCTTTGGGTCCAGGCGCATCCTGGAGCGGTTTGAAGACGAGGGTGTCCACGTGGCGCGCGTCATCGCTACCGGCGGCGTCGCGAAGAAGTCGCCCTACGCCATGCAGGTCGTAGCCGATGCGATGCGCCGGCCGGTCATCGTCGCGGCGTCCGAACAGACGGTAGCGCTCGGGGCCGCCATGCTCGCCGCAGTGGCTGCCGGCCTGCATCCGTCGCTGGCTGCCGCCCAGAAGGCCATGGGAGCCGGCATCGAGACGGTGTACGAGCCGGACCCTTCCCGTGCAGACCGCTACGATGCGCGATACCAACGGTACCTGGCCCTCGGCGCGTTCTCGGAGGAGTATTCCAGAACTAGCCTGTGAAGGCTAGCGGGCGCCTGACCGCCAGGACCCGGGCGGCATGCCTTCGATACGGCGGAATGCCTCGTGGAAGCGCTGGAGCGACCCGAAGCCCGAGCCTTCCGCGACTGCGTCCATGGTGAGGTCGGTAGCCCGGAGCAGCCGCTTGGCCCTCGCAATCCTGGCCAGCAGTATCTCTTCGTGGAGGGTCCTCCCGGTCTCCCTGTGAAACCTCGTTTCCAGGCTGCGTCTGGAGGCTGGTATGAGGGCAAGGAGTCCTTCCACGTCGAGACCCTCGTGCGCGTGCGCCCGTATCGCCGCGCCAGCCTTTGCCACCAGCGCATCCGCGGACGCATAGGTCATCGTCGACTCGCGTTCCACGACATCCCCTGGCGGTACCGAGAGGGCCGACCCCTGTGGCGGGCCGGCTCCTTCGAGCACCGCCTCGAGCAGGGCCGCGGCCCGGTAGCCTATGGTCGTGCAATCGAGAGCCACGCTGGACAGGCTCGGACTCGCCAGTTCACAGACGATGTCTTCATCATCCACACCGAGCACGGCAATTTCATCCGGTACAGCCAGTCCCAGCCGCGCACATACCTCGACGGCGCGGAGTCCGGCTGTATCGTTGCAGGCAAACACAGCGGCAGGGCGTTCCAGACCGGAAAGGAAGGCCGCAAGTGATGACTCGTCGGCTTCGCTGTTTTCCCACCAGGGCAGGCTGCGCTCGAATGAGGGCAGCCTGTCAACAGAAAGCCCCAAGCCCCTGGCCGCGCCTGCCCGCCGTGCAGACGACCAGCCGACATTTTCAACCCCCAGAAAGGCCAGTGTCCCGAAGCCTATGGATGAAAAATAACGGGAAGCCCGATATCCCGTCAGGAAGTCGTCATTGGTCATGCTCCTGATGCCTGGCCTCGCATAGGCTCCCGCAACATCGACAAGCGGCAAGCCGAGAGCCGAAAGTGCATCCGCGTCGGCATCACTCTCTATGCGGGCAATGATGCCGTCGCCTTTCCACTGCGCCAGGTCGCCAAGCCCTCCGAACATCCAGCCGCGACCGTAAATGCGCCAGTCAGACCGGGACTTGGCGTAGCGGACGACGCCCCGTGCGATGCCGTGGTCGTAGAAATCTGCCAGTTCCATTACCAGGGCAATCCGTTTCATGCAGCCTCCGCGCAATGCAGGATATAGTATACGCGGATGGCGCAGGAATGTAAGCGCTGGAATTCTACCTGGACTTTATGAACGTGCCTTCATCCAGCTCCCTGAATGCCCGGTCGAGCTCTTCGCGGGTGTTCATGACGATAGGCCCACCCCAGGCTATCGGTTCGTGCAGGGGCGGGGCATGCACAATGACGAAGCGGGCGCCTTCAGGGCCGGCAGTGAGGAGTGCCTCGTCGCCAGCTCCCAGCAGCACGCAGGTGCCGCCGGAACATGGTTTGCTGCCTCCGGGCAGATCTTCGGCTGCGGCAGTCGTCACCGTGCCGCTCAGCACGTAGAAGAACGCGGTCCTGCCCCTGGGCACGTCAAGCTGTATGGTCGAACCGGGGTTTAGTTCTATGTCCAGATATACCGGGCTCCGGGCCACGCCGACGATGGGGCCGCTTGCGCCTCCCCAGGAACCCGAAAGCACGCGTACCGTGCCGGACCCTGTCGGAACCACGGGCACTTCGGATGCAACGGCTCCGCGGTATGCTGGGCTCTGCATCTTCTCGCGGGCTGCCAGGTTGACCCAGAGCTGCAGGCCATGGACGCCCCGGGGCGACTGCAGCGGCATCTCCTCGTGTACGATACCGGAGCCGGCACTCATCCACTGCAGGTCGCCCGGTCCTATGACGCCGCCTGATCCCGTGGAGTCGCTGTGGCGAACCGAACCTTCCAGCAGGTAGGTCACGGTTTCTATGCCGCGATGCGGGTGCATGGGAAACCCGGGCAGGTAGTCCGCTGGATCGTCCGAGCCGAACGCATCCAGCAGCAGGAACGGGTCGAAGCGGTTCGCGTCGGCATGCCCGAAGATGCGCTGCAGTTTTACACCGGCACCGTCATAGGCCGTGCGGCCTTTTATTGATAAAACAGCTTCTCTGATTGCCATATCGATATCCTCTGTTGATTGCTTACTGCTGCATGTAGCCTTTGGGCGGCAGGAGTCCATGGTCCCGGCAGAGTTCCTGGGCACGGAGCACCAGCTGGGGTGGGAAGGGCCGACCGTCACGGGAATAGGGGCCTGAAACTTCGGCCGCACGGGAACCCCAGGCCACGATATGATCCATCAGCTTTGCCGAATTGCCAAAGGCGTTGCCCGTGGGATACCCAGGTACAATGCTGAAAGCACCAGCTACCGCGTCATCTATCCGGGTATCCAGTTCGCTGCTGCTGGTGCCGGCGACAACTTCTGCCAGTTGCGGTGCCAGCCAGTTGGCGGTACTCAGGAGGAAGCCGTCGTAGGGTCCCCGTGGTTTGTACCAGCCACTGTAGCCGCTCTCGGCACCCCTGACGAGGAACACTCCGTCAAGATTCTGGCTGGACCGGGCTATGTGGTCGACCCCGCTGGAATCCTTGAGCATGTAGAAGTTGGGATATGTTGCGGCGAGCCTGGCCGCGGTCGCTGGCGCTATCTCGTTGCCGGTGATCTGCGGCAACTGGTACAGTGCGGTGGGCAGGCCCAGCCCCAGCACGCGCCCGAGCGTCGCTTCTATCTCCTCCGCTGTTTTTTCAGCACCCGTGGGAGCGCAGACAACGATGCCCGCGACCGGCCCGGCCCGCAGGCGGCTTCCGGCTATGTCTATGAACCCGACCATGCCGTCCCCGGTTGGTTCCAGGGCACCGACGAGCACGGAGAGGCCGAGACGCCCGGCAAGCGGCAGCACGATATCGAGCAGTTCCAGTTTCTGTCCCCTGGAGAGTTCCCAGCCATCGCCGGTGGAGCCGGGTACGAGGAGCCCCCCGACATGCGGAGCCAGGGCTGTTATGTGGGCTTGTATGCGGTCTGCGTCAAGGGAGCCATCAAACCGGTAATGGGTTACGGGCGGGCACCAGAGTCTGGGTATGCCGCGCGGAAAAATTTTGCTGACGAGCGCTTCACGTTCCTGCCTGACTTCTGTTTGCATGGGGTACTCCTCTAAGTGCGGCTACGGTGCGGGTTGCTGCGGGATTTTTGTTTTGCGCCGTGGATTGCGGTCCACACCGATGCGGTCCAGCTGGTAGTCGCGCATGGCGAAGAACGCGGCCAGTAGCCGTTCCTTGTCGGGGTAAGAGTCCAGGCCAGAGCGTTCCAGGGCAAGCAGCAGTTCGTGGGTAGCCTCGATGGTGGACAGGCAGATAGGCGCGGGCTGACGCTTTATGATGTAGCGGCTGAGCACGGTCGGGGTGAACTTGACGCAGGGCAGGGTAAGCAGGCCCGGGCTTTCCCGCAGTATGGCCTTGGCGCAGGCCCAGGTCGAATCGATCAGGAACACGACGAGCTGCCTTGAACCGAGCTCGGCCGCCGGGAATCCACCCGAGGACAGGTCGAATGCGGTTTTGCCCGGGTACAGGAGCACCGGATAATTGGCAGGGTCGTCAACCAGCGCGCGGTAACGGGGGTTATTGTCAAAGGCAAGTCCGGGGATGATTTCGCTGTTGGCAAGGTTCAGGCAGGTCAGCCGGCCCGTGTTGCATTTTTCGTGCTTCCATTCCATGGGGTGCATGAGGAGTACGATGCGCGTGCGTGTGGGCATGGGTGGTTCGGAAGGGCAGAGGCAGAGCTTCCTGGGGCGTCGGCATTGCCAGCAGAAATCCCGGTACTGCGGTTCTTCCGTGTCAGGTTTGTTGGCTTGAGTCACGGCTTGAGCCTAACCGGAGCGGGCCAGCGCGGTCAACGGCCCTCATTCTGTTTGTTTCTGCGCCAAACCTGGGTTATAGTCAGACCTATCATGCAGAAACAGACCACTGGCGCTATCCAGGATGTGCCGGCAAATACAAGAAAAGAACGATTGATTCCCGGGCTGTCCGCGGCCTTCTTCCTGCTGGCGACCATAGTGCTGGGCTTCCTTGGGGACAGCTCCTTAAGATTCTGGGGCATGCGGGCAAGCGCGGCCGCCAGCGCACTGTTTTTGCTTCTGTGGAGCAGGGCCCGCATTCTCACATCAAAGCGGCGCAAGGACTTTTTTTCGTCCGTGCTTGCCGATGGCATAGACCTGCGCAGCCGCCTGGATCAGGGAAAAGAAGGCGGCTTTGCGGCGCCCGTTAATTCCCTCCTCGAGCGACTCAACGAGGACATGCTCTGGATAGTCGCTTCAACCCGCAAATTCGGTATGTTCTCCGCCGATATAGGATTTTCGTCACGGAGCCTGTCAGAGCGCTCGCGCAACCTCCGTGACTCCGTCATCGATTCTGCGGGCCGGGTAGAAGGCATCCTGGGCACCTTCAAGCTTGTCGGCGCAGAAGTCGGTGCGCTTTCAGCACGCTTGCGTGAGGCCGATGCCGCAGCCCGGGAGCTCTCGGACAAAGCCGCGGCCAGCCTGGAGACGTTTCGTCTGCTCGGAGCCGATGTGGCGGCTACGGGTGAAGAATCCGCCAGGGGCACCGCAGCGGCACGGTCTGTTTCAGAAGCCTCTGCCTCGATGATAGCCGCCCTCCGCGAACTCGAAGCCGTAACGGTTGGCGCGGTTGAACGGGTAAAGCGGGTCGGCGGAGCCCTTGCGGCCATAGAGGACATTGCCGACAGGACCAGGCTGCTCGCGGTCAACGCGTCCATAGAGGCTGCGCGGGCTGGCAATGCCGGAAAGGGTTTTGCCGTGGTGGCGGCGGAGATCAGAGCCCTCGCGGAGCGCAGTACCGCAACGCTTGCCGAAACAGGCGGTCTGCTCGGCGAGATCACGACCTCTGTCGAGCGCTCTGCCGTCACGGCCAGACGCGTCGGCGGCGATGCCGGTACGCTTGCCAGCAAGACCCAGGCTGCGCTTGCCTCCTTTGAGTCCATATCCAGTCATGTGGAAGCGGTAGACCGGCGGTTTGAGGAATTCTCTGGTTCGTTCCATACGCAGCTTGAGGCCTCGGAGCGGGTCGGCCAGGTGGCACGAGATGCGGCTGCCTCCATAGACCGGGTCGATGCATCCATTGCCCGTCAGGCAGAATCCTATGATGGCCTGCGGGCTTCTGTCGCGGAGGCTACCGAGCGTGCGGGCAGGGCCAACGATGCCGCTGAAACGCTGGCACACCTGGGGTCGTATCTCCGTGTCGGTGGTTACGAACTGGGCAGGGTCGTTCGCCGCTTCAGGCTCGATCCTGAAGAGAGCTTGCGCAAGTACGGCCGCAAGAGCCGGCGCGAGGTGCTCCTGTACAATCTTGAGGTCACCGATTCAAATGGCGAGACCCTGGGAAACGTCGGAGACCTGTCGCCAGAAGGCATGCTCATGTTGTCTGAGCGGAATCTGACGATAGGCGAGAGCTTGCAGTTGTTGATCCAGACCCCGGCCGTCGGAGAAGGCAGGCCTCCTGTCAGAATCCATGCCACCGTACGCCGGTTCGAGCGGGATGGCGAGTTTGGCAGGGCCGGCCTCGCGTTTGACAAACCCGACGCGGTGACGATACAAGCCATCAAGGACCTGATCGTCGAACTGGCCCTGAGTGACGAACGCGGGAACGGCTCCATCCAGTCCCCCACGGCCTCCCCTGCAAGGCCCGAAGCCGCGGGAAAGCAGGTTGCTGCAGCAGGGGAGCCTGAAGAACTCGAGGAACTGGAAGAGCTCGACCAGGCATGAATCAAGACTATCAGGTCAGCCCCGCCCGTCTTCGCCTTGCCCGTGCGCCTGCTGCGATGAGCAACACGATGCCGCCGGCGAGCAACACCAGAACCACAATATAGGCCGCGCCGCGCCTGTCAAAGGGAGCCTTGCGCTCGCCTGCGATGGCCAGAGGATCACTCAGGTAGGCCGCAAACGCCCTGGTCTCGGCTCCGATGGACCGGTAACGCTCGGCTAGTGCCGCATCCAGGCGAGCTCGTGCAGCGTCGTCGAGGGTGCTGCCATAGGGTTCCCATGCATCGCTGCCGTTTTCCTGGGCCAGGCCAAAATCGAATCCCGGGTCATTGACGTACCGGGCAGGGAAGCTCTCCGCAACGAGTTCATCCAGCCTGCGGCCATCCTCGTAGGCTCCGGTTGCTACGACATCGTACAGCCAGCCCGTGCGATAGGCTGGCGCCTGGACGCTTCCGGCGCCTGTTCCTGCCAGAGCCGCCTCGAACGACCAGCGCGAACGGTTGTCAGGATCCTTGAGCGCATCGCCTGCGTAGGTTTCCACCACAAGGTGCCTGTTTGAAAGCAGTATCAGCGCTCCGTTCAGGTCTTCCTCTGAACCAAAGGCGTTGAGCATGATAGTCTCCAGGGTGCCCTGCCCCGGTATCATGCGGGCGTGGTACGGCTGGCCCAGGTCCTGAGCATAGTGCAGGGCCCAGCCGGCAAAGCGCCAGCCCCAGTAAGGATGCCCGCTCTTGAAGGCGAAGCGGGCCAGGGTGGCATACTGTATCTCGCGGTAGCCTGCCTGCGATTGCGTGGAGAACGGGGCGGCAATGGCGATGATGGGATCCTCGTGTGGAAATGCCATGTGAAACGGTGCCTGGCTTCCGTAGGATAAAGCCGGATTGCCGAAGGGTTGCTCACCAAAGCCGTACAATGCCGCGAGCGGTCCCTCGTTGTTGGCGTAGAGCCCTACATCGAGGCCGTAGTCTGGTTCATCGGATGCGGTTGCCACGACATCGAGAGCGGATACGCCTTCACCGGGGTTCAAGGCCTCCATCGGATTACCCGCAAGCTCGGCGCCTATCAGCGAATATTGTGTTGTTTCCAGCGTAGCCCGGCTGCCCACTGTTTCGCCGGGTGCCGGCTGGCGGTACAGGCCCAGCGGCACGCGGGGGTTAACTCGGATGGCCCGCAGGAAGGATTCGCGGAGGGCCGTTCCCCTGGCCGCGGGATTGAAGGTCAGCCCGGCCGGGGGAGCAACATATGCGGCAAACTCATCACGGGCTTTGGCTTCAATTTCTGCCAGCACGAGGGCCAGCTTGTCGGCTTCTGCTTCCAGGAAGTCTGTGAGCTCTTCCGTAGTTACGGTTGCCTCCAGGTCAGGAACGGCTGCGAGCGCCGCGCGGGTCAGGAGTGAGTGCGCATTCCAGGCCCCTGCGGGTTGTGTGGTTGCGGCAGCGATCAATGCCAACGCCGCCACTCTGGCGAGTATTGAAGTCACGCGGTAACCGCGGGTGCTGGTACTCATGGGAGGCTCCTTGGTCGTATGTGCAAGTATATTGGCCATCAGGCTTTTTTGCCGTGCATGGCCTTGTCGATTACGGTGATTGCAAAGATGATCACGACGCCTATGGGGATGTACCAGAGCGCCAGCCGCATGTCCGTGGCATCGGCCAGGCGTCCCAGGAGCAATGGTGCCAGCCCTATGGCAGATCCCGAGGCTACGGGCGCCAGCGAACTGGCTTTTGCCGCGTTGCCGGGAGCATGGCCCAGGGCTATTGAGAGGCCGAGCGGGTAGAAGTTTGCCGATCCGAAGCCGCAGAGCGCCAGCCCAAGGAAGGCGAGCGGCACGCTGGTCCGCAACCAGTACAACGGAAACCCGACAAGTACGATGGCCATCATGATCAGCATGAGCCGGTCCTCCGGCACCCTGTGGCTTACCCGGCTGGAGAAGAAGCGCCCCGCCACCGCTGACACGCCCAGCAGCACCGTGCCGGCAGCCGCCAGCTCACGCGAGTTCCCGGGTAGCCCCAGCAGGTAGGTCATGCACCAGAAGCTTATGGCCCACTCCACCGACACTCCGAAGAACACGACCAGCCACATCCGCCAGTACGCGGCTCCGAGCCGCCCGCCGCCCGCATCGGCCTTCTCGTCGCGCGTATTCTGGTGCTTTCTGGTAGCAGGCAGCCCGAAACTGGCCACCGCGATGACCGACACCAGCATGGCCGGGAACACGATGCGCCAGCCGAGAACCGAGCGGGTGCCGGCCAGGAGTACCAGCGGCACCAGCATGGTCATCACGCTGGCCATCACGTTGGCCTCCATGATGAGCTTGCCCCGGTGTGCCGCGGGATTGCTGGCCAGTGCCGTCTGCACGGTCGCCAGCACGATCAGCCCGCCCAGGCTCATCACGAACACGCCGCCGAGCGTCATTGCGGGGCCTTTGGCCAGCACCATGAGCAGGAGCCCGGCAAGCATGTCCAGCAAACCGCCCCAGAGGCTCTTGACGATGCCAAAACGCTTTATTATTGAACTTCCGGCAAAGCCCATCGTCACCATGCCCAGAGCAAAGGCGCTCTGGTGCAACCCGGCCAGCGTATAGTCCATCCTGAACTCGTCCTGCAAGTAGGGCACCATCGGCCCTATCATGGAAAGCATGAACGAGAACAGTCCCAGCACCAGGTACAGAGTCCATATGAACGGCGTGCGGACGAGCCTGGCGGAGTCGCCACCGGTAGTCGAAGTTGGTGTATTTGCCATGGCTCATGGTATAGCGAACAAGGCCCGATTTGCCAGTAGGGGACATACCTGGATATAGTAAAATGTCCATTCTCTCGTTGCCCGGTTTTAAATTGTGATCTACAATGAAAAATCCGGAGGCTTCTTCATGCAAAAAACAGTTGCAACAACGTCCATGGTTCCTGTAATCGCTGTCGATGAGGACAAGTGCGTCAACTGCCACATGTGCATCGCCGTGTGTCCGGTCAAATACTGCATAGACGGTTCCGGAGAAAAGGTGACCATCAATGCCGACCTGTGCATTGGTTGCGGCAGTTGTGTAAAGGCCTGCACCCAGAAGGCAAGGGTGGTCATCGACGATGCTGCGCGGTTCCTCGACGCGCTCGGCCGGGGCGAGAAGATCGTAGCCGTGGCTGCGCCTGCCATAGCCTCCAGCTTTCCGGGCCAGTACCGCCGCTTCATGGGCTGGCTCAAGGCGCAGGGCGTCTCAGCCATATTCGATGTCAGTTTCGGGGCGGAACTCACGGTCAAATCGTACCTGGACCATATCGAAAAGGCCGCTCCGCCTCTGGTCATTGCCCAGCCCTGCCCGGCGATAGTCGCTTATATCGAGGTGTACAGGCCAGAACTGCTGGCCTACCTCGCACCGGCGGACAGCCCGATGCTTCATACCATTAAAATGATACAGCGGTACTACCCGGCATACAAGCATCACAAGGTACTCATCGTGTCCCCCTGCGCGGCCAAGAAACGCGAGTTCACCGATACCGGAGCCGGTGACTACAATGTGACGATACGTTCGTTCAAGGCCATCCTCGAGAGCCGCAAGGTGGATCTGTCCAGGCAGCCCGAGGCCGACTTCGACAATGACCCCGCCGAGCGCGCCGTGCTGTTCTCCACTCCCGGAGGCCTCCTCAGGACGGCGGAACGCGATGCGCCCGGCATCCGTGCCAGAGCGCGCAAGATAGAAGGCCCGGAACTGGTGTACCCCTACCTGGATACCCTGCCTGACGCTTTGAAACGCGGTGCCAATCCGCTGCTCGTCGATTGCCTCAACTGTGACTATGGCTGCAACGCGGGGCCGGGCACCATGAACCAGGACGCATCTCCCGACATCATGGAGTACCTCGTCGAACAGCGCGCCGTTGAAGGGCGGCAGCGCTATGCCGGCAAGGCCATGTCTGACAAGACTGCCCGGCGAGCCTTGAAAAAAGTTGTGGCCCGGTTCTGGGAGCCTGCCCTCTATGGCCGCACCTATGTAGACCGCTCTTCGAATCTGCGCCTGATGACTCCTACAGATCCTCAGCTGGGCCGGATCTACAGTGATATGCTCAAGGATGATCCCAGGGACCACCTCAACTGCGCCGCCTGCGGCTACAAGTCATGCCGTGGCATGGCGGTGGCCATTTTCAACGAATTGAAAAAGAGCAGGTCGTTGTCGATGATTCCGCAACCCGCCTGCACGCGGAAATCCAGCGGGCCTTGGCCGATGTGGGCTCGATAGCAGGAGCGCTCGAAACGCTGCGGGTCAGGGCCTCGTCGCAGTTTGACGCGATCGAGGAATCCGCCGCCGCCGTGGAGGAGATGATAGCCACGCTCGCCAGCGCGTCAACCATCGCCGAGGGCAAGCGCACCCAGGTGTCCTCGCTGGCGCGCTCCGCCGCCTCGGGCCAGGCAGACATGCATACCACCATGGAGGTCATCCGAAAGGCCGCTACCAGCGTCTCCGGCGTAGGCTCCATGATCGAGGTGATCCAGGACGTAGCCGACAAGACCAACCTGCTTGCCATGAACGCGGCGATACAGGCAGCCCGAGCAGGCAATGCAGGCAAGGGATTTGCCGTCGTCGCGGGAGAAATACGCCTGCTTGCCGAGGCTACCTCCAGCCAGGTATCCAACATCGGCTCGTCACTCAGGACGATAGTTGAACAGATGGCCTCCTCCGACGACATGACCCTGAAGACGGAATCCGGCATGCAGGCCATCTCGCAGGATGTCGGTGTCATGGCCGACGAGATGTCCGCACTCATAGACTCACTCACGGAGATTTCAGCCGGCGGCGCGCAGGTGACCAACGGCATAGAGCAGCTGCGGACCACATCGCAGGAGGTGCGCGACATCTACGCAACCATTTCCGGCGAGATCACCGGCATCCTGGCGTTGATACGCACCATATCCTCCATATCCGACGAGACCCAGCGCACCATAGCTACCATGGTCCGCTCTTGACGCTGCCGCAACTTCCGCGGTAAGTTAGCGATCACTAACTTACCGCGGGGGAAACGTGCAGACCAGCGAACGGCAGAAAGAGATCATTCAGGCGGCCTTTGACCTGATCTCCGAACAAGGCATCCAGGAACTCACGATCAAGAAGATCGCCCAGGCCGTCGGTGTCACCGAACCCGCCATATACCGCCATTTTACCTCCAAGGTCGACATACTCTCCTCGGTCATCGACGAGATGATCGCGCAGCGCAATGCCGCCTTGCTGCAGGTACGCAGCGGTTCCAGCACTGCCCGCGACATGATCCGCTCGTTTTTCTCTGTCCAGGCCAGCCTCTTCGAGAGCAGGCCCTCCCTGACCATCATGCTGTTTCCTGAAGACCTGTTCCGCAACAACGACGAACTGCTGGGCCGGGCCACCACGATGATGGAAGAAACCCTTGCCCGGTTCCGCGAACTCCTCCAGGCAGGCATAGACGAAGGCTCGCTCAAGCCCGGCATCGATTGCGGAGCCGGCGCGCTCATGCTGGTCGGCGGCTTCAGGTTGCTGGTTGCGTCCTGGCGGCTGGATGCCGGAAAGGGCAGGGCAGGCAGGCTGGAAGCTGATACCGGAAGCTTTCTGGCGGGTGTTTTTTCTCTGATCGGCCGGTAGTGGTGCTTTATTGCCGTTTTTTCGATTGTATAAGTTTGTAATCGATAACTAACATAGCTTGATCCAGAGAAGAGGTTGCCAGTGAAGAAGGTATTCAAGTCAGCGTTGCGCCATCCGTTCGCCGTGATGGTGCTGTCGTTGTTCACTACAGTGCTCGCAGTGCTCTCGGTGGTATCCGGTTTCAGGATGGAAACCAACCTGGACACCTACATGCCCCGAACGCATCCAGCCTTCGTGTTCAGCGATGAGGCCGACGAGCGTTTCATGATACGGGACGCCATACTCATTGCCGTGGAACACCCTGACTCGGTTTTCAATCCGGCAACGCTCCAGAAACTGATCGATATCGAGGAAGACCTCCTGGCGCTGGAAGGCCTGTCGGATGCCCGCGTCAATTCCATCCACACCGGGGACAACATCCTTGCCACAGACGACGGGCTGGATGTGCGCAGATTCTATACTGAAGCGCCAGCTGACCAGGAGGGTGCCGACCGCATAGCGCTGGCGGTCCGGGGCAACGACATGATAGCAGGCCGTCTCGTTTCCGGTGATGAACGCACGGCGCTCATTATCCTTGAACTGCCTGAATCGGGGTTCTCGCGGGATCTGTACGACCAGATACAGCGGATTGCCGACGACCGGTCGGGTCCGGAAACCCTGCACATAGCCGGCCGGCCCATAGTCGAAGGCACCCTTGCCGCCCTCGGTCCTGCCGACATGGCCAGGATGGGACCGCTGGTACTCCTCGTCATAACAATTGTCCTCCTGCTCGTTCTCAGGCAAGTGCGGCGCACCATCATCACTATGTCGGTCGTCGTTGCCAGCACCATATGGGCCTTCGGACTCATGAGTGCGCTCGGGGTTCCCATGTACTCGGTCAGCATCATGATACCGGTGATGCTGATAGCCATCGGTGTTGCCTATGCCATCCACCTGTACAACCAGATTGACCATTTTGTCAGGGAAACACCCGGAGCAAGCCGGCGGGAGATTGCCGAGGATGCCATAACGGTCATCAGCAGCCCGGCCCTGTTCGCGGCGCTGACTACGGTTGCCGGGTTCGTGTCGCTCGTCACTTCACAGGTCTATCCGGTCAAGTACTTCGGGCTATTTACCGCGTTTGGTGTCTTTGCATCGTTCATGCTGACGATGCTTCTCGTGCCTGCCGGGATCATGGCCTTTGGCAACAGAGCTGTTTCAAAAGCAGCCAGCGCCCGCAACGCCCGGGCAGAGAGGCTACCCGAACACGGACTGGGAGCCAGGTTCGCCGATGCCCTCAAAGCCCACCCCCGGCTCGTCTACCTCGCCACCGCCATTCTGGTCGCCGTCTCGGCCTTCGGCATTTCCAGGGTCTGGATCAACACAAGCTTCCTGGCCAATTTTGATTCAAAAAGCGCCATCGTCAGGACCGACGCCTTCGTCAACGAGCATTTCGGCGGCACGTCCAGCCTCAACGTCATCCTGGAAGCAGCAGATCCCGATACCTTCAAGGATCCGGAGCTGCTCCGCCTGATGGACGGGCTGCAGACTGGAGCCCTGGAGCTGGAAAATGTCGGCGATACGATATCCCTGACCACCTACCTCAGGCGCCTGCACTCTTCCATGAATGCGGCCGATCCGGCCTTCGATGTCATTCCGGATTCCAGCGACCTGGTGGCCCAGTACCTGCTCCTCTACGAAATGTCGGGAGATCCTGACAACCTCTGGAAGGTTGTCGATGTAGATTTTAAAAGCGCCAACATCACCATACAGATGAAGAGTGACGATACCCGCACCATACAGCGGGTCATAGACTACGTCGATGCGCAAGCGTCTGAATTCGCCCGGCTGGGAATAACCATCCGCTACGCCGGTTCAGGCTACAAGAGCCTCATATTCTCCGACCTCATACTGCAGGGACAGATGAGCAGCCTCGGGCTTTCCGTGCTCATCGTCTTCATACTGGTGTCCTTCATGTTCCGCAGCCTGCTCCTGGGTGCAATCTCGACGATTCCGGTGCTCATATCGATAGCGGTCAACTTTGGCGTCATGGGGCTCCTCAACGTGCCCCTGACCACCTCGACGGCCCTCATATCCAGCATCGCGGTGGGCATAGGCGTCGACTACGCCATCCACCTGATAACCCACTACCGCGAAGCGCTGAGAGCCCTCGGTGATGAGGAAAAGGCCGCCCGGTTCTCCATGAGCCATACGGGCCGTGCGGTGCTGCTCAATGCAGCCATAGTCATTTCAGGTTTTATGGTCATGGTCTTCTCGGTGTTTCCTCCCAACCGCCAGGTGGGCCTTTTGGTATCGCTGAACATGCTGACCGCTTTCCTGGCCACCGTCACCATCATGTTCATGGTCCTCCGTTCAATCTCTCCCCGTCTCATAAAGGAGTTACAGAAATGACCGCATTGAAACGAAGCATCTTGCCGGTCCTGTTGTTCGGCCTGGCTTTCGCGCCCGGACCCGGCGCGCAAGAAAAAACGGCACTCGCCATCATGACGGCGGTGTACGAGCGCCCCCAGCCGTCCGATATGAGCGCCACCCTGACCATGACCCTCGTCGATTCAAAAGGCAAGGAGCGGACCCGTTCGCTCGACCAGCGCCTGGCCAGTTTCGGGGGCGTGGACAAGAAGATCATGGTGTTCCAGAGCCCCGCCGATGTCCGCGGCACCTCGTTCATGAACTGGAGCTATGCCGAAGCGGGCAAGGGCGACGACCAGTGGATCTACATGCCGGCACTCAAGCGGGTCAAGCGCATCACCTCGGACGGCAAGGGTGGTTCCTTCATGGGGTCTGATTTCAGCTACGATGACCTGGGCGCCCGCCATCCTTCCGTGGACAGCCACGTTGTCCTCGGCAGCGAGATCCTGGCCGGCGAGGAATGCTGGATGATCGAGAGCAAGCCCAAAGGGGCGGGCGACAGTTATTCACGTACCGTCAGCTGGATATCAAAGAACAGGCTCGTAGGTTTCAAGCGCGACTACTACGACAAAAAAGGAGGGCTGCTCAAGACCCTCTCGGTGCTTGAGACAAAACCGATGGGCTCGTACCTGATGATAACCAGGACCGAGATGCACAATGTGCAGACAAGCCACCGCACCCGTATGGAATTCACCGCAATCAAGCTGGATACCGGCATTGCCGACGAGCAGTTTTCGGAACGTGCCATGACAAAGGGACTATGATGAACACTACGAAACGGATCATGCCAGCGTCTACGCTGGCTTTCGTACTGATGCTCGGTACGGTGGCTACCGCGGCATTCGCCGACGACGGCGTCGCCCTGAGCGGTTACGGCCGCGCCAAGGTCGGCGGCCT
>JFJP01029760.1_pt1 | contig 15543 bp, 9 predicted proteins | sample 431651 | NCBI WGS metagenome assembly JFJP01 (sample SAMN02602958, study PRJNA72255) | Microbial mat metagenome, whole genome shotgun sequencing project. | biome: fresh water; feature: sink hole; material: water; isolation source: purple microbial (photo- and chemosynthetic) mats found in... | reverse complement strand
GTAGCGGCGAATCCAATCACATGGGATGTTGCTTTTGAAACGAACCTGCGCCAACCTGCCGGTTTGGGAGTTCCGACTGTAACAGGCTCCCCGAGGGAATCTTCATGCCCTTCCGACATTCCGGAACCACTCCCCAATGCCGGCAAACCAACTCCCGACGCCGGCGACCCAACTTTCGACGCCGGCGACCCAACTCCCGATGCCGGCAAACCAACTCCCGATGCCGGTGACCCAACCCCCGACGCCGGCAAACCTACTCCCAACGCCGGCGAAACATGCAGATGCTTCCCCCCGTCCGTCCGCCCGATCCCGACCACCCGCTCAAACACCATCGCAAGCCCGTTCAGCGCACCCCAGATGACGAAGGTCCACCGGGCTCCATGCCATAGGCCGCTGACCAGAAAAATCACGAACAGATTGAACAAAGTTCGTGCATACCCTTTCCGGTTCCCGCCCAAGGGGAAGTACAGGTAGTCTCGGAACCAGGTGGAAAGGGAGATGTGCCAGCGCCGCCAGAACTCTGTCACGCTTTTGGCATGGTACGGACGGTCGAAGTTCTTCATGAGGGAAAACCCCATGATTCGTGCGCCGCCGATGGCAATATCGGAATAGCCTGAAAAGTCGCAGTAAATCTGGAAGGCAAAGGCCAGTGTCCCGATGATGAGATAAATCCCGGACCATTTCTCCGGTTCCGCATAAATGGTGTTCACAACAACCGCAAGGCGATCTGCGATGACCACTTTCTTGAAAAATCCCCACAGCATGATGCGAAGACCCGAGACCGCGCGTTCAACCTGAAAAGCCTTCACATCACGGAACTGGGGAAGCAGGTTCGTCGAGCGTTCGATTGGACCCGCCACCAGCTGCGGAAAGAAGGACACATACAGCGCGAATTGCCAGAAATCGTGCTCCGCCTTCATGTCGCGGCGGTAAACATCTATGGTGTAACTGAGGGTCTGGAAGGTATAAAAGGATATCCCCACCGGCAGAAGCAGGTCCAGATGCGCCGGAGCATAGGGGATTCCGACCAGCTGCGCAAGACTGCCGAGATTCTCGTTGAAGAAATTGAAGTATTTGAAGAAAAAGAGCATGCCTAGATTTCCGAAGAGGCTCATGCCCAGAAAAAACCTGCGATATGCCGGCCTGTCATGCCTCTCCATGCCGATGGCCGCGTAATAGTCCACCAAAGTGGAGGCCAGCATCAGCAGCGCATATTCGGGCCGGTAGAACATATAGAAAAAATAGCTTGCCGCAAGCAACAGCAAATTCCGGGCCCGAAGACCCGGAATCAAAAAGTACAGGATGAGGACAATCGGATAAAAGACGAGGAATGCCAGGGAATTAAACAGCATGAGCGGTCCTCCGGTCGGCATTCGGCAGGAATCGGTTCACATCGGAATCAATCAAAATAATTCAAAACCAATACGAACAAATCAAAATCAGTCCGAACAATTCAGAATCGAGCAGAACAAATCAGAACGCGAAAATTGCGCTTCTCCGCCATGTTCCTCACAGTTTCGCATTCATGCTGTCGATGATCGTTTCCATCTGGTGACGGATGTGCTTGTCCGCGAAACTGGACGCTTCGGTTTCGTTCCCGGAGCGGAGCGCTTCGAGGATGCCCGCATGTTCCGTTTCCACATCAACCGCTTTGGAAATGTCCCGCAGATAGATGACACGGAATCTGTAGATATGCTCCCGAAGACTGGCCGCCGCTGCCACCAGGCGGGGATTGCCGGAGGCGACATAGATGAGATCGTGAAACTCGATATCCTTTTTGATGGCGCCTTCTATGTTTTCTTTCAGCACATGGGAGGCATAATGCTTGTGCACCGCCTCCAGCGCCTTGATCTGCACCGGTTGAATCCGTCTTGCGGCCAGACCGGTGGCAAGCCTGTCCAATGCGGAGCGCACCTCAAGCACATCCATGATGTCCTTGACGGATATCTCTGCCACACGGGTTCCACGACGGGGTTCCATCATCACCAGACCATCTGCTTCGAGCTTGCGGATGGCTTCCCGGACAGGCGTCCGGCTGACACCCATCTGCTCGGCAAGATATACTTCCATCAAGCGTTCCCCGGGGCGCAAATCCCCGTTCACGATTGCATTGCGCAGCGTTTCAAATATCACGTCGCGCAGCGGCTGGTAGTTGTCCAGTTTGATTTTTGGAATCTTTGCCATGACTTCTCCTCCTCAAAGCCCGTAGGGCCCGTTCACCGTTTGAACAGCCCAGCTGTCGGGCCATTGGGTTTTCATCTCCTCAAGAGCACCTCGTGCACCCTGCTCTTCCGCAAATAAACCGAATACGGAAGGTCCGCTTCCGCTCATCCTGCTTCCCTGCGCACCACAGGCCAGCAACTTTTCCCGAATGCGCGCAATCTCCGGATATTCCGGCACCGTCACACTTTCCAGCACATTCCGCATGCCTTGTGCCAGTGTGGCTAGGTCTCTTCTTGAAACCGCTTCCACCAGGCGCGACGTGTCAGGCCGCTCACCCAAATCATCCAACCGGAGGTGTGAAAAAACCCAGGGGGTGGATACGGGAAAGATCGGTTTGATGAGAACCAGCCAAACATCGGAAAAAGAGGGCAGCTTCGTCAGAATTTCTCCGATTCCTTCCGAGAGGCAGGTTCCCCCCATCAGACAATAGGGAACATCCGCACCAAGCCGCACGCCGATTTGCGCCAACTCGTCGGGAGACAATGGGCTGCCATGCAATTCATTGAGCCCGGACAGAACGGCAGCGGCATCCGTGCTTCCGCCGGCAAGTCCCGCCGCCGCCGGAATGCGTTTCTCCAGGCGTATGTGAACACCAGCCCCGGGAACCCTTTCCAGAAATGCAGCCGCTGCTTTCCAGGCAATGTTCTTCGCATCAACGGGGACAAGGGATGCCTCTTCGGCACGTGCGGACACACAGGCAAGGGAAATGCCCGAAGCGCGTTTATCAAGATGGATGCTGTCCGTCAGGCCAATCGTCTGCATGATCATGGCCAATCTGTGGTAACCGTTCGGCAACCGTTCCAGAACATCCAGCGACAGATTGATTTTCGCCGGCGCTTCAACAGTCCATTCCCGCATCGAAAGTCCCCTCGCCGGCCTGCCGTAGGCCATACAGGATATCTGGCGGGATGTGTTTCTCACCCTGCCGAAGCATGTATCTTGCGTGTACATTATATACAAAAAACGCAGTTGATACAACCTGCAATGGCCGCTTGCCGCACGCAGGAAAGACATCGGGATGCAGAAGAAGAAGGCATCGGGATGCAAAAAAGACATTGGGACGCAAAGGCAGAAAACATCGGGCGCAAATGAAGAAGACATCGGGACGCAAAAGAAAAAATACCGGGATGCAAAAGAATAAACATCGGGATGCAAAAGAAAAAGAACCGGTAATCCGGTTCTTCCATCTCTTTGCGACCTATGCATGGTGACCTATGTAATATGACCTATGCATCGTAACGTATGCAATATGACCTATAATACATTGGCGTCTATGCATTGTGACCTATTCAGGACAGTTCAGGATATATCTTGAAGGCGATGGCCTCAGACCATATGAAGGGTGACCGGCTTGACTTCGACCGTGTTCGTGAGAATGTCGGTATAGCTGTAGGATACCTTCCGGGGAGAATTGTAGTCACTTTCGAAACACACCGTGAAGATGCTGGGATATGCATGTTCGATGACGCCTTCCTTCACGAATGTCTTCTTCCGACCTTTGTTTGCCTTGAGTTGAATCTTCTGGCCGACACAACATTCCATCTCTTTCCGGATCTGGGCAATTGAGTTCTTGTCCATACTGCGTCCACCTCATTTCCTCACCATCTTACCATAAAACGGCTATTATGTCAAACAAGCGTTGTGCACATTCGCCAAACCCGCTTCCGGCGCACCGTGTGGAGTTTGTGTGTTTTGTATCACGCTTTGCATCGCCAATACGGCGTTTTTCGTACCTGAAATCCAAGCGCTGCAATCATTCCAAAAACACGCTCGAAGCATCTGGGTGTTTCGCTTTCACAGCAGCAGGTTGTTTCGCATTCACAGCAGCCGGTTGAATATTTCCCGAATCTCCATTTTCTTGGAAAGAAACAACGAGACCAGGACGGGATCCAGATGGGTGCCCGAGATGTTCTCGAGCTCGGAAAAAGTATCTTCAAGCGGCCAGGGTTCCTTGTACGCACGTTTGGAAGAAACCGCATCAAACACATCCGCAACCGCCACAATTCTTGCCTCGAGCGGAATGCCGCATCCCTGCAGTCCTTCCGGATAGCCTTTCCCATCCCATCGCTCATGGTGGTATCGGGCAATGTTCTCTGCCACTTCGTAAAAATTCTGCCTGAAAATTTCCAATTCATCCCGGATCTCATGGAGGATATCCGCGCCAACGGAGGTGTGGGTCCGCATGATCTCCCACTCAGCTTCATCAAGTTTGCCGGGCTTTTTCAGAATTACATCCGGGATGGCGACCTTGCCGATGTCGTGAATGGCCGCATTGTTTTCGATATCCCGGACCACCTGCGGGTTCAGTTTGTACTCCGGATCCGAATGGGTGACCAGCTCCTGCGCGATGAGTGTGGCATAGGCAACCATTCTTTGAATGTGGAATCCCGTTTCGATGTCTTTTCTGTCCACAAGTTCCGCAAAGGAAGTGGCCAACTTGCTGAACATTGTTTTTGTCAGCAGCGTCTTTTCCAGCAGGGCTGAGATCTCCCGCGCGATGTTCTTTCCAAGCTGTTCCTCCTGCATCCCGTATTGCGCCGTTTTTACCGACCCGAAAACCAGAAACGCATACAGGAATCCGTTCAGAAAAAGCGGCAGAATCATAACGGAGCGAATGCCTTGTCTGAAAACCTGTGCAAGGCCGCCAGGGGGTTCGCCGTCGCCCAACTCGACTTCCAGGTCTTTGACAATCACCGCCTTTTCGTTATCCAGGCATTTTTTCATCGGCCCCTCAGCCAAGTCATAGGTCTGATTCTGCTGAATGGGGACCGAATACTCCTTCATCACGGTGGATACTGTGGATGCCGTGCTGTTGTCCGGATTGATGCGCAGAAGGTCGATCCGGTCGACCGGCATTCTTTCGCGGATATGCCGGAAGAGGTTTTCCATGACATCCTCAATCACATACCCACGCCCGGCTGCGTTCTTGACTTCTTCAAGAAATGCCTGTTCCTCCAGGACGGCACCCATCTGCCGGACCAATTCCTTTTCTTCCCGAAACCGACTGTTGACGGTCGGCAGCCGGGATAAGTCATATTCATGCCGGGAGAGCAGGTCGATGGATTTTTCCGCATAGCCGACACCCACCTGAAGAATTCGACGGACAAGAAAGGCAAACAGCATCATCAGCAGGAAAAGTGTCCCCATGCTGTACTCAACGAACCGATAGAACCGGCTGTTATGCAAGGAGGACTGCCTGTCCGTCATGTCCCGCAAAGCTTTCAGTTCGGCTCCCAGCGGTTCCACTCTGCGGTTCAGATCCTCCATGTCGATGTTCTGAAAAAAATCCGGGTCCGGCAGCGAATTGCTGATTGCCTGGGACATGTCCGAGAGTGAAAGGAAAACAGTTTGAATCTGGTTTGCATATTCGGGTTCCAATCCGAAGGGCAGGTATCGGGAAATCTTGCGGAAGGCAATCGAATCCAGACGCAGCTGGTCCGCAATGCCGGACATGCTTTGGAGGTTGCTGGAAAAGAGTTCCCGCTTCTCCGCATAGGCGGTTTTCAATTTCTGAAATCGCTGGTCGTCCATTTGTTCGTATAGTTTCAATTGTGTTTCTATGTTGTCGAATATGCGAACGGTATACCGCGCGTTTTCCTGCAGCGCCATCAATTCATCGATCAAGCCGGCATGTCTGGTAAAAAGAGGGTCGTACCGAACGTAGAAACGATATCTCACAAACAGGCTCACACAAAGCAGAAGCAGCGCGACCGTCACCAGCAGCGCGCTGAGCATGCGATAACTGACAGCATGACTTCGGTTTTTGCCATGGGTTTTCATCCTGATCGTCTCCATCCCCCCTCAGCCTGCAGTCTTTATGATTGTGCGTTCAAATCCACTTGAAAACACATGGTTGATGTCATCAAAAACCAACCGCACCCTTGTCTGGAAAATAAAGGCCAACCACTGTGATGCCGCGCTATAGCGGATAAGGATAGATACCTCACTGCCCTTGCGGCAAACAGGATTTTTCTGACTTTGCAAGGGAAGGCGCAGATTTCGGCAGATCAGCGAATGGCCATTGAAAACACATCGGTGGTTGTGTCAAACTATGTGCGTGAGTCCGAACCGGTCCCTTTCATCAGAACTACGATACAACAGGAGGAAACCATGCTTACCGACATCGAAATCGCCCAGAGCGCCACCATGGAACCAATCGAAACGGTCGCAGCAAAACTGGGTGTCGGCCGCGAATGGCTTGAGCTGTATGGAGACGGCAAAGCGAAATTAAAGGCGGGCTTGTGGGATACCGTGAAGGATCGGCCTGACGGAAAGCTCATCCTCGTGACGGCCATCAATCCCACACCGGCCGGGGAAGGCAAGACCACGACCACCGTCGGTCTCGGCCAGGCCATGGCAAAGATCGGAAAAAAAGCCAGCATTGCGCTGCGCGAACCCTCCCTCGGTCCTGTCATGGGCATAAAGGGTGGAGCTGCCGGTGGCGGCTATGCGCAGGTTGTCCCGATGGAAGACATCAACCTGCATTTCACGGGCGACATGCACGCCATCACGTCCGCCAACAACCTGCTGTCCGCTGCCATAGACAACCACCTCCATCAGGGCAATGTCCTCCGCATCGACAGCCGCCGCATTCTGTGGAAACGCTGCATGGACATGAACGACCGTGCGTTGCGGGACATCACGGTGGGACTCGGCGGGAAGATCAACGGGTTCCCCCGCGAAGACGGATTCAACATCACGGTTGCTTCCGAAGTCATGGCCATCCTGTGCCTGGCAACCGACCTGATGGACTTGAAGGCGCGGCTTTCCCGCATCCTGGTGGCCTATACGCTTGAGGAAAAACCGGTGACCGCCGGCGAACTCGGCGTGGCCGGTGCCATGACGCTCCTGCTGAAGGATGCCATCAAACCGAATCTTGTCCAGACACTCGAAAACACACCCGCATTCATGCATGGCGGTCCATTCGCGAACATTGCCCACGGATGCAACAGTGTTTCCGCCACCCGCCTTGCCCTGAAGCTATCCGACTTTGTCATCACGGAAGCCGGTTTCGGCGCAGACCTTGGCGCGGAGAAATTCTTCGACATCAAGTGCCGGTACGCCGGTTTGTCCCCGGATGCCGTGGTGCTGGTCGCAACCGTGCGCGCCCTCAAATACAACGGGGGCGTGAAAAAGGAAGAAACAGGAATTGAAAACGTGCCTGCGCTGGAGGCCGGCATTGCAAACCTGGGACGTCATGTCGAGAACCTGCGCAAATTCGGCGTTCCGGTTGTCGTCGCCATCAACCACTTCGCGACAGATACGGATGCGGAAATCTCGGTCGTAAAGGCGAAATGCGCCGAATGGCAAGTGGATGTGGCTTTTTCCGAAGTGTTCGCAAAAGGTGGAGAAGGCGGCGTTGAACTGGCTGAAACGCTGTGTGCCCTGATAGAGCGGGAACCCGCGGATTTCAAGCTACTCTACGATTTGGACATGCCTCTGGTCAAGAAGATCGAGACCATCAACCGGGAGATTTACGGCGGTGCGCATGTCGTATTCCAGGACAAGGCGCTGAAGGAACTGCAGAACATTGAAGCCCTCGGATACGGCCATCTGCCGATCTGCATGGCCAAGACGCAGTACTCCCTGTCCGACAATCCGAAACTGCTGGGGAGTCCGCGCGGATTCGACCTCACCGTGAAGGAAGTGCGGCTTTCCGCCGGGGCGGGATTTGTCGTGGTCATGACCGGCGACATCATGACGATGCCGGGTCTGCCGAAAGTGCCTTCCGCCAACAAGATAGACATCAACGAGGCGGGTGTCATCACCGGATTGTTTTAAGGTCTTGGAAAGAAACAACCTCACGGAATGATCTTTCTTTTTCTTTGATGATCCATTCCCCTACACCTTGAACTGGCTGATGGCATCCTGCAGCTCACGGGCTTCCACACCAAGACGCTCCGCGTATTCGGCCATTCCCTCGATGCTGTCGATCTGCTGATCACTGGACGCCATGACTTCCTGCGTGGAGGCGGCGGTTTCCTCGGAGACCGCCGAAATGTTCTGAATGGCCAGCAAGGTATCCTGCTTCACCTGTTCCATGGCATCCACGTCGCGCATGATGACGTGAACCTCGCCGACAAGCCTGTCCATGGAGCCGTTGATGTCGTTGAAAACGCGGATGGCGGCATCCAGCGCGGCGTCCTGCGAATCCAGAATGGCCCCGGTCCGTTCCGCCTTCAGCGAGGTGGCCTGCGTCTGTTTCTGCGTTTCCACGACAATTCCGCCGATTTCCTTCGTTGCCCGCATCGACTGTTCGGCAAGCTTCCGGACTTCCTCCGCAACCACGGCGAAACCCCTGCCGGATTCCCCCGCACGGGCGGCTTCGATGGCCGCATTCAGCGCCAGCAGATTCGTCTGGTCCGCGATGCCGTTGATGGCCTTCACAATGCTGCCGATGGACTTTGACCGATCGGAAAGCACCTTGATGTCCCCCACGATGGCCCGGATCAGTTCATTGGTTTCCTTTGCCTTCCTGTCCAGTTCTCCGATGGAGGACAACCCGTTCCGGGTAAGCTGGACAGCGTCATTCGTGACCTGTTCGATGACGCGCGTCTTCTCCCCGACTGTCCCCATGGACACGGAAAGCTGACTCATTTTCTCCACACCCCGCTCTGAATCCTGCGCCTGGGAATTCGCGCCCTGTGCGATTTCCGAAATGGCTCTCGCGATCTCCTTCGATACGCGGGTGACTTCCCCGGTCGAATCGGACACCACGATGGCGGACTCCGCAACCCGGTTCGCCGTACCGGCTGCGCGCTCAATCAGACTGCGCATGCTGGCTATCATCGCATTGATGGCTTTGGTGAGCACCCCGAGTTCATCCGCCCGCCCGGAAACGGGATTGACGGTCAGATCACCGGCCGCTGCCTGTTCCGACATCCGAACCATGCGGCCGATGGTCCTTCCCATGCCGTTCGCCATATAAACGCCTACGGCAACAGAGAGAACACCCGCAAGCAGCACGAACACGATGGTCAGCCGCAGGATGCCGTTCGCTCCGGCAAGAAGCGTCGCATAAGGCATGAGCCCCGAAAGCACAAGCCCGTATTTTGCGAGATGTTCGGTGACGGCAAGATACTTGACGCCTTCAAATGTGACGTCCTCGCTGAAACTGAACACTTTCTTGTCGGAAAGGTACCGCTTGAAGAATGCCGTTTCAGAGAAATTTCTGGATCCGGCCGCAAGCGGATCGATGGTTTCCTTCGTCTCCTTGTCGGCTGCATACCGGGACGCCACGTCGTACCCGTCGGGACCGATGAGATGGGTCTGCGCATCCGCCCCGAGGGACATGCCTCCGATGAAATCGTTCAGGAAATCCTGATTCACCATGATGATGAGAACGCCCATCGATTTCCCCGTCATCGTGCTCCGAAGCGAACGGGTATAGAGCAGCTGCGGCTCTTTCGGGTCATACAGGGACTTGACGCTGGAAACCTCTGCCTTGCCGAGATACTCATCAATGACGGCATGGTCCGAGACCCATACGCCTTTCCCATTGGCAGCCAGGGCGGCCTTCATGATGCCGATTTCACTGATTTTGTCGTAATTCGTATTCAGAAACGGAGAATTGAATGAATTCAGTTTTCCAAGAATGGTCAGGTGCCGAACAACCTTGTCCGCAGTCGTAAGACCGGTTACGAGGGATGTGACCGCGCTGGTGGACTGGACCTGGTCCATGATGTCCGTGGCGGTCAGATAGCTCTGCAGATCCTTATTCGACAACAGTTGCATGGCACTGCCGTCCACCTTGGTCAGAACGAGATCCAGATATTGAGCCTTGCTTGTCAGCAGACGGCGGGATGACTCCGATGCGGTGTTGACGAGTGCCTCGGAAGCCATCGAATAGGAAATCACCCCAAGAACGACCAAAAAAAGAACGGGCACCAGAAAGGAGACGATCAGCTTGGTCCGGATGCTGCGGTTCATGCCGGCCAGCAAACGCAAACGCATCATCCTGGCGGCCAGTCCGCGAAATCCCTTTTCCGGCGAGCTGGAAAATGACTCCAACCCTTTGAACTGGGTCTTTTTTCTGGATACGGTGCCTTTTTTTCTCAGAAGATCCGGCGTTTTGATTTTCATGTTCGCCATCATCCTTTCGTACTTGCACGGGGCAGATTTCTGATGCTTCACCATGCATCACCGGGCATGAGAAAAGGTTCCCCGGATGAACCATCCGGATTCCTCACATGCCACCCTGCACAGCTGGGTTCAATTGACGTGTCCTTTTCATTCTATCATTGGCACTACAGCCCTTCAAGAAGAGATATGTCATTCATACGTTATTATTCTTCTTATCCGGCATATGCGCGTAACAAACACATGAAATCAAGCTGTTCCGGCATCCTGAAAAAGCAACTCGTTATCAAGCCGTTCCGGCATCCCGAACAACAAACACACCGAATCAGTCCGGTCTGATACCAAGAACAACGCGTGGCTGGCCACCGACATCCCGAAAAAGCTGCGGCACGAATCCTGCTTTTCTGAAAAGGGCAGGAACCGCATCCCCCTGGTCATATCCGATCTCCACCGCCAGAAGTCCACCTGGCCGAAGGAGTCGACAGGAAAGCAACAGAAGGCGGCGGTAGAAAAGGAGCCCATCCGGTCCGCCATCAAGTGCGGCTTTCGGCTCATGACAGGCAACCTCCGGCATGAGGGCGGGAATGTCCGCCGAGGGAATGTAGGGTGGATTGGATACAATCACATCGTAAAGAGGCCATTCACCCGGACTGTCTTCCACGAGCACATCCGCCAGCCGAAAATCGATGCGGTCCGCCACACCGAGTCGATCTGCGTTTCGCTTCGCAATCCGCAAGGCATCCGGTGAAATGTCAATGGAAACGGCCTGCAGCAAGGGGTGCTCCAGCACCAGGCTGATGGGGATGCATCCGGAACCGGTTCCGACATCGAGCACCCGGCATGGCCGAGGCGAGAAAGGAAGCGAAAGATCATTGGACTTCGAGACTGCATCGTGTGCACACATCTCATCGGACATCCCATCAAGAAAAAGCGACACCTTTTCCACCAGCAGTTCCGTATCCGGTCGGGGAATGAGCGTGGCTGGACCGACCTCGAAATCATGCCCGTAAAAACCCGCATGGCCTGTGATATAGGCCATGGGTTCCCTTCCTGCCCGCCGATCGGCCGCATGCAGAAAAGCCGACGCGATGTCCGCGCCGGCCTCCTCGTCCCCATGTGCCTGAAGCCAGGCGATGGATTTTTCCGATATCCAGGAAAGAAGCTGTCTTGCCTCCTGCCGCATGTTTGCCGCCGTCTCGGCCGGCATCCCGCCGAGGAGCCGGGTTTGTGCATCCCGGAGCAGGTCCGACCAGGTCATGGGCGATTCTCTCCTTCTTCAACGGCTGTTTCAGCAGTGATTTCATCAACTGACTCAGCAGTTTTGCCGCCAGCGGATTCATCCGATTCATTATCAGCGGCTTCATCAGAATCAACAGCTTCATTCGATTCAACAGCTTCATCCGAATCAGCAGTTTCATCCGATTCATTATCAACAGCTTCATCCGATTCAACAGTCGGATTTGCCTCCGGCACCGGAACCGGCATCTGCGACACTTCCGGTCCGACCACCGCACGCAATGCGGTCAGGGCCACTTCCAGCATCTCGTCGTCCGGTTCCTGCGTCGTGATCTTCTGCAGCATCAGGCCGGGCATGGTCAAGGCGCGCATCGGCTTGAAATCAGTCCTTGCAGCCGCCTTGAACACTTCGTAGGAAACCCCCGCGATGACCGGCAGGAGCACAAGACGAAGCAGGAGATTCACGATGCGGGAGTGCCAGCCCACGAACATGAAAATGAAAATGGAAATAATCATCACCACGAAAAGGAATGCCGTACCACAGCGCGGGTGCAGGGTGGTGTGGCGTCTGGCATTTTCCACCGTGAGGGGCTCATTGTTCTCCAATGCATAAATGCTCTTGTGCTCCGCGCCATGATATTGAAAAACGCGCTTGATCTCCTTGTTGCGGGAAACCAGATAGATGTAGGAGACAAACAGGATGAGGCGCACGGCACCTTCAAGCATGTTCGCGTAGAAAGAACCGGTTGCGCCGGATTTGTCGAATTTCAGCAGGTCGATGAGAAAGTTCGGCAGCAGCATGAACAGGCCGATACCGAGCACCAGTGCAATGGCTACCGAGAAATAGAGCATGTACTGGAAATAGTTTTCTCCCAGAACCTTGCGCATGAATTTGTCAAATTTATCCTCTTCCTGCTGCGGCTTGTCATTTGGCTTCATGTCGGCCGGTTCAGCTGCCGCAGGCTCCTCGAGTTTTTCCGCAGAGTTCAGCAGGACCCGCACGCCGACGACCATGGACTCCACAAAGGAAACCGCGCCGCGGACAAACGGGGTGCGGAACCAGCGGCTTCTCTTGGCTGCCGGGACATAGTCCGAAACCTCCAGATCGATGGTGCCATTCGGCATGCGGACCGCAACGGCCATCTTTCCGTTGCCGCGCATCATAACGCCCTCTATCAACGCCTCGCCGCCCACATCTGTTGCTTTGAGCGGCTTTTGCCATATCTCCTTGTTCATGTTCCTCCCTTTCGACGATCCCCTCAAAAAAAATGGAAGCGGCCTACGCAAACGCATGTGCCCTTCCATCAAGGACTGCCCTCTTGTACGATCCATTATAGCCCCAGGTCTTGCCGCACATCAAGTTTTGGGTACGGAACGCTTCAGCGCCGGGTGTGCCGACATCAGGATTCGCGTGCCGCACGCTTCAGCGCCTTGTGCTGAAGGCTTCGCTGCAGCCTGTTCATCCAGGCCTCCAGAGACAGCCCGGAGTATTGGCTGACCGTCCATTGGAACAGTACGTTTGCGCCCTCTCCGGCTGCCAGCCGCTCCACCTGCCCCGCAAGTTTCCGCACGGCTGTCTGCCCCTGCTTCTGATCGGTATGCGCCAGCAGGAGGATGCCATCGCCTGCCTCGGTCCAGGCAAGCACATCGGTCTGCCGGAGCATGTCCATCGAATGGGAAATCCAGCTGTGCGTCTTCACTTCCCACAATCCCCGGGAGCCGGCATCCGCGGCCGCATCACGGACGTGGAACAGGACCAGGGAAAAGGGGATTTCATAGCGCTTGAACAGATAGGCTTCCCGTTCGGCAAGCCGCAGCAGATCTTCGGCATCCGTCACACGGGGATGCGTGCTTTCCGCCATCAGACGGAATTTCGCCGCAAGACCCCGTACCTCTTCATACCCCAGCCGGATGCGCCATTCGTCCCGCTCGCGGACAAGCACCTTGATCATCTGGAAGGACTGGACGCCGTCCCGGGACAAATCGATTTCATGTCCTTCGGCCAGGATGTCCGCACCCATCAGCCGGCCCGGCATCCGGTGGGTACGGAAGACGGAAACCGCCACATCCCCAATCTGGAACATGCCGCAGACCGCTTCCTGCCAATCCAGGAAATCACGAAGCGGGATCCTTTTCCGATCGGCCTCGCTGAGCAGCCGATAAGCCAGATGAAACCGCTGGTCCCGAAGATGGGAGAAGTAATCTGCCACACAGGAGAGCGCCTCTTCAAGCAAGGCTTCTTCGGAAGGGTCCTGTCCCCCGGACCCGGCTTTGGCCGTGCGGGAAAAGGGCGTCATCCGGGTTTCCTCCAAAGCCTTGTCATAGGCTTTTCTGCGGACCGGATCGCCAAGGACCGCATACGCCTCGTTGAGGTTGCGTATCCGTTGTTCGGACTCCAGGTCATGATTCACATCGGGGTGGTATTTCCGGCACAACCGGCGGTACACCGCGTCGATCACTTCCGGTTCCGCGTCCGACCGAATCTGCAGGAAATCGTAGTACGTTCTCCGATTCATCGCATCCTCCGTATCCATCCTTCGGTTGTTTTCCATTGATCATTGTCGTCTCCATACTGTGTGTATCGGCAGCTCCATCCTGTGGTCATTGGCAGCTCCATGCTGCAGACATGACCCCTCGTGTTCAGGATCCGGGTACCATGCCCATCTTGCGGAGCAGCGCCCCGAAAAGAGCCAGACTGATCGGTTTTTCCATGTAATCATCGAATCCGTCCGCCAGAAACCGCTCCCGGTCCCCCGGCAAAGCATAGGCCGTCACGGCGACAACCATGGGCCGACAGGCTGTGAAGGATGCGTCGTTCCGAATGGTGCGGCAGACATCCAATCCGCTGATCATCGGCATCTGGATGTCGAGCAGCACGAGGTCGAAAGTTTGCCGGCCCATCAGTTCAAGCGCTTCCTTCCCATTCGTTGCCAGAACGGGTTGAAGACCCTCGCACTCACAGAACATGCCCAGCAGGATTCTGCCGGTTTCATCATCATCCACCACCAGCACCCGGGCTGCCGGTTTCATTCCGTCCCGGGACATGGCCGGTTCTTTCAGCCGGACAGGAATCTTCAGCCTGAAGCAGCTTCCGACACCCGGCGTGCTTTCCGCTTCCAGACTGGCCTCCATGAGGTGTGCCAGCTTCCGGCAGATGCTCAGGCCCAGACCGGCGCCCTGGAAACGTCTGGTGTATGTATCATCCGTCAGCTTGAAGGACTGGAACAATTCAGCCTGCTGTTCCGGCCCGATGCCAACCCCGCTGTCCCGGACTTTAATCTCCAACTGGTCTCCCGGGATTCCGTCCATCGTTCCGTCCAGCATCCTCGCATGGATGGTGACGGTCCCGGATGGCGTATGCTTCAACGCATTGTCAACCAGCTGGTTCAGGATGTGCAGCAGATTTTCCTGGTCGGCCTGAAGCTTGTCCGGCAGGAGTCCGCTAATCAGCAGCCGCAATGTGACACCCGGGTGACCCGCCTCGCGCGCCTGTGCCTCGATGAGATCATGCAGCAGCAACGCGGGATGGACTTCCTCCATGACGGAAAGAACTGTTCCGGCCTCGAGTTCAGACAGCAGCAAAAAATTCTGGACCAGCCTCACCATACGCCGGGCGGACTGGCGGATGGCCTGAACCAGTTCCCCCTGATCCTCGTCCAACCCACCCATTTCCAGCAGTTTGGCATTCCCGACAATGCCATTGAGCGGCGTACGCAGCTCATGGCTCATATTCGCGAGAAAACTGGTTTTCACCTGTTCCAGGCGGGAGGTTTCCCGCAAGGCATCCAGCAGCTGGTCCTGTATCTGTTTCTGGGCCGTAATGTCAGACAGCATGCACCATGCATGGGGAACACCGTCCGGAAGCACGCCGTACATGCCATTGTTCAGGAACCAGCGCCAGCCCTCCCGCTCACTTCCGATGCGCATTTCCATAGAAACCTGCTCGGTTGTGCCATCGTCGCAGTCCTGCAAGGCACGGTTCAGCACAAGCAGATCATCGGGGTG
>JFJP01027479.1_pt1 | contig 15548 bp, 12 predicted proteins | sample 431651 | NCBI WGS metagenome assembly JFJP01 (sample SAMN02602958, study PRJNA72255) | Microbial mat metagenome, whole genome shotgun sequencing project. | biome: fresh water; feature: sink hole; material: water; isolation source: purple microbial (photo- and chemosynthetic) mats found in... | reverse complement strand
CAAAAACAAAAAAAACTATATTTTTTCTTTTCTTCAGAGATCTCAAAGAAAAAATGCGAAATCTTGAAAAAAAACAAGAAGATCATCTGATATATGTTCAAAAACTCATCGAAAATTCAAAAGAAGATAACAAAGTGCTTTTCGAAAAGCTGAAGCTTATGATAAACAACAACACGAATCAATTTGAGATTCTTTCACAAAACCAAGCGAAAAATGACCAATTCCTTTCGGATTTAGAAGGAAAAACCTCTTTATTTTCTGAATCTTTATCAGAAAATGGCAAAAAACTTAATAAACTCGAAGATTTCGTAATAACCAACTCACATGATGTTTCTTCGAAATTCAATGAATTAAGAACAATGCTTTTGTCTTTTAACAACAGTTTTAAGCCAGAAATACAGAACACTTTGACAGGATTCAAAGAATTGATCGGAAGATTAGAAGATCAAGGTTCTGTTTTAAAAGAAAAAGTTGAATTGATTACGAGTCAACAAAAGAAAACTTCGGTCGAACAGGAAAAAAATTTGCAGGATATACAAAAAGAATTTAAGGTTTTCAAAAATTAGAATTTTTGCATAATTTTACTATTTTAGCCAAATTATTTATTATTTTCCAATAAAAATTATTATTTTTATAGGAGAATATACAAGAAATTGCAGGATATTTCAAGGAAAATACAGCTGCTGTGATCTCTGATTTCGAAAATGCGTTTTATGCAAGCAATGGTGACGTAAAGACTCTGAATAAAAAGGTAGATCATTGATTTGTTGATAAGATATTATAATATAGAAAAATAGCTTGGGAATTTAGAAATACTGTTTCTCAATCAAAAGGAGGAGGTCTCAGCAATGATCATTGAGCAGGAGAATTTGATCTCAAAAAAGAATGAGGGAATCAATAGAGCTTTTTTTGAACTTTGCAAAGATTTGAACGTAAAAAATCCGCTGATTATTTAGAAAATTTTTGAAAATATTGTATTTTGATAATTATAATGATTTTTTATAAAATAAAAATTGATAATTTTTTTCATTTAAATTTTTAATAAAAGAAAAATATTTTTTTTCATTTCATAAAAACATTTTTTTCTTAAAATTAAAATTAAAATTTAAAAAAAAACTATAAATATTTTTTTTTCATTTAAAAAAAATCCTTAAATTGAACCCATAATTTTCAAAAAAACCAGCGCTCTAATAATTTTTTTAAAATTCTAAAACTGAAACTCCATTATTTTCCTTCAAAATTTCTTTCACTTTCTCTTCCCCTTCAATTACTTTCTTCTCTTCTCCAACTCCAACTCCCCTATTCTCATTTTCTCCAAGTTTTGTTAATAAAATCTTAAAATATTCCTTCTCATCCTCATATAAATTTTCTTCTTTCTTCACCTTTTCTAAAACTTCAAACAAATTAAACTTTCGATGCATTTTAATGAAAAACTCTGGTTTTGTGTAATTCAAATGGGCCAAACTCAACATAACCAAATTGAAATAAATCGTTGTTTTCAAATGTTCTAAAACCCTTTCAATTTCTACCATAATTTTCTCAAAGAAGCCCTCGTCACGAAACTTTGAATTTGAATAATGATACAAAAGCAGCACATATTCGATATTTGTGTATGAACCCCAGCTTTTTTCTGAACTTATTTCTAAAAACACAGTTTCGATGAATTTCTCAAAAAAAAAAAGTTTCTTTTTCGAATAAATCTCGAGAATTCTGAGCAAATTCTTCGAGTTAATTTTCTTCAGATTTATCATTAAAGTCTTTCGCATTCGATACAATAATTCAAAAGGAGTTGCCTTTTGTAGTTTTGTTGTGAGAAAAATCACTAAAAGTATATCGGTCAGATCAAGTTTCTCAAAGTTCAAATCACAATATGTGGTCATATAATCCAGAAAGCCAGAATCAAAAAATCTGACATATTTCATGAAAATACACAAAGAAATCTTCTCTTTGAACATTAATTTATCAATATTCATGTTGATTTTTTCGAAAGAAATCTGCAGGATAAAGGTTAATTTAGCAGAGAAACGTTTGTCTGATAAATAAAACTGCATAAGGTTGTCCCACGACTTCAATAACTCAATATTCCTTCGTAATTCCATTTCAAAGGAGTTTTTCTTCATATAATCATGCAGAATATAAATAAAAAATCTAGCAATTTCTGGGATTTCAACGATTTCGCGTAAATCGAATTTATTGATATCGCGAATTCCTGGAAAAAAAGCAGTTATTGAGGCTTTATTCTCGATTTCTTGGTAAAGTTCGGAAAGAATCGCAGTATTTTCTTCGTTTTTTAATAAGGCTTTTATTTCAATTGATTTGCTTGAAATGATCGTCAGATAAAGCCTTTCCAGGTATTTGAAAGCATTTTCTGCGAGATTTTCTTTGTTAGTTATTAGAAATTGCAAGCATTCGGCCATGTTTGTAAATGAGAGGTTTTTCATCGTGAAAATCGGAGTTTTTTCGGCTTGCATGTCTGTTAATATTGTTAATAAAAGATTTGGCTGAGGAGTTTTGATAAGTTCAGGGGCTATCTCATTGTCTAGAGCTTTTGAAAGCAGAGGCTTTTCTATAATCGGGTTGAAAATATCTAAATTTTTTTGGAATAAAATCTTATGAGTAGCCTTTTTCTTGGAAATTTTTGAAACTTTGGCTGAAGAAAATGAGCTTTTCAAAGAAAATTGAAGAAAAAGCTTTCTCATTTGAAATTTTCGGAGTTTATAAATTTTAATCAGAAAAAAAAAGAAAAAAAAAGGGACTTTTTGGCAAAAACTTATATTTTAAAATAAATACGATTAAAACCTATATTTGATGTCTTTTTCCTATCTTTTCAAATATATAATAATAGGCGATACAGGTCTTTTTTCTTTTTTCTCATTATAAATACTGATAACTTTGAATCTCCCCAATTTGATGCTCTTTATAAAAGGAGTCGGCAAATCATGTATATCTCTTCAATTCATTGACAAGAAATTCCGTGCGAAACATGAAGTTACCATAGGAGTAGAATTCGGTGCAAGAATGATCACAATAGAAAACAAGAATATCAAGCTTCAAATATGGGACACTGTACATAAAATAAATCAAAAAGAATATTATCTTTATTAATATTTTTCATTTTTTTTGGAAAAAAGGCTGGACAAGAGTCTTTTCGTTCAATTACAAGGTCTTATTATAGATCCTCTATTGGAGCCCTTTTGGTTTATGATATAACGAAGTATTTAAATATAAATCAAGAGGGAGTTTTTAGAAGAGATTTTCATGTAAATTAGAAGGGAAAGCTTTCTGAATCTGGCGAAATGGTTGGAAGAAGCTAGACAGAATGGAAACCCGCAAATGGTGTTTATTTTGGTCGGGAATAAGAATGATTTGGTTGATGAGTGAGTTTTTTGGATTTAATAATAAATTATTGTGTTTTTTCGTGAAGTCGAGCTGTGAGTTTTGAAGAAGGGGAAAGATTTGCAAAAGAAAATGAGTTGATTTTCTTGGAAACATCGGCTAAAACATCAGAAAATGTTGAAGAAGTAATTTGAAATTTTTTTAACATTTTTATTTAAATTTTTATTATTTTTTTTAAATTTGAAATTTGAAATTTTATAATTTCACAGGCTTTTTTAAAAACGGCACAGCTTATTTACAAGCATATAACAGAAGGTAGTATAGATCCATCAAATGAGGTTTTTATTTGATTTTTTAATAGCGTTTTTTAATTTATAACAATAATTTGAATTTATGATCAAACCTTCTACTTCCTCAGAACATCGGAGTTAAAATAGGGAGTGAATGCAATAACATACAACTTTCAAAGAAATCCGTAGAGAAATCCGAAAACGAAAAAGCTTGCATTTGTTAAAACTGCCCACACTACCATAAATTAGAAAATTTTATTAAATTATTGTTATTTAAAATACGAATTAGAGTCATCATCGAATTTTTAGTTATTCGTTGTCATTATCGTGCAAATAAATAAAAAAAAATTGACATATCTTTTCTTCTGTTAGAGATATGAAAATTTTATTTCAAATTTTGAAAACAAAACAAAATAAAAATCTTAAAAACAAATGGCAGAATTACATAGTTCTTCTCATCATGTTAACGAATTCAATCGTCATGAAGATCATCATGAAGAAGAGCAAGAGGAAAAGGGACTTTTATACAACAACTCTCTGTCCCATAAAGTCTCAATCTGGCTTTTATATCTCTGCCCCATCCTCTATTTGTCAATGATTTTCATCATGGCTATCTGCATGGTTTCAGCCACTGGTATTTCACAGTATAATTTAACCACAGATTCCATTAATGTTCTTCAGAATTTCTATAAAAACCAGGATTTGGCTCCAATCAGAAACATTTCCCTTGTTGTGATCAATAACACAGATCTGAATACCACAACCACAACAACAACAGCAACAACAACAACCACAAATACTATCTCAACATTGAGTACCAAGACACATAAATCAAAGAAAAACAACAAATCAACAAGAAACCTTGCTGAAACTACCACAAATACGAGCAATGTTACAGAATGCCCTACTAATTATTCTAAAATGTCTTTTTACAATTTTCCAGGCATTGAATCTGGTTGCTTATGTCAAGATGGCTCCACACATACCTCTGCCTACTGTCTCCTGACAACTACCACTGACTGTCAAAGCGTAACTTCTTTAAAAAACCAAGACTTCTATGAATTCGAAGAAGCTTATCTTTGTGTCCTTCATTATGAAGTAGATGAAATTAAAGCTTTGACCTCAACAACATGCGAAGAAAATTATTCAAAATGCATGACTGGTCATTGTGTGAAAACTGGCCTTGAATGTCCAATCACCAGTGTATCAGCTGAAAATCTCACCAGCCAAACAGAGACACTTACTGTGGGGAATGCAACTTATTACGTCTCAAGAAATGAAACAAAAGAAGCTATTGTTAGTGTAGAATCCACTATTTCTAATCCTTCTTGTTTAAATCCTGACAGTTTCCCAAGCACCTTTTCAGGAAATTATTACCCTTATTGGAGAACTCCATTGAGCGGATGTGATGAATTCGGAGATGCAACAAATTGGACCTCTGAGTTCGGCAGTCAAAACCAGACAAATTTCTTTGAAGATAACTCAGTTTGGGAATCTTTGTCAGCTTTACCTTATTTCACGAATTATCAGAACAGCAGTGATTTGTTTAAATTAAGAACCGTCAGTCGAATTGCTTCAGGGAAATCATCAGAATGTATCAGTCTTCAATCTTCATTAAGTGATGTGAGTGATTCAAGTGAAAATGCTCTTGAAAGTATTGTGAATATTTCTATTGCAAACTTGATTTTGTCTATTTTGGCAATCATCTTATGTCTATGTTATTATTTCTGCAGGACATGCAAGCTTTTCAAGAGATTAATCTTCCAATCATCAATAGTCTATATCATTGTCCTTTTGTTTTGTTTGGTTTTAATGATCCTTTGCTTTGTGATGGCTGGAGTCTATTGGGAAAATGAAAGCTCTATCAATGCAGATGTTGATGCTTTGGATGTTGTTAATCAGGCTTTGACAGAAAATTGTTTCTCAGAGACCCCCGGAATCGTCAGTGCTTTGAACAATTTGGTCACTTATTTAGATGTTTCAGAAAGTTGGGTGTTTGGAGCTGTTATTTTCCTATTTGTTTGGTCGATTATTTGGCTAGTTGTCTGGGTTGTTTGTTATGCTTTTAGGAAGTTTTATTTGCATGACTTTGTAATCAGAAGACCATAAAACGTAGGATTTTTCCATTAAAAATAATTAATAGACCTTTTTGGAATTTTTTCGAAAAACAAATTTAAAAAAAAAATTATTGTTTTTTAATGGTTTTGGGAATGCTTTTTCTATGAAAATTAAATGTAACTAAAAGTTATTTATTATAATTTGTTTTTTTTCAGTTGCCTAATTTTACAACATCCTCCATTCCCAATCCAGTTTCATTGGGTCCAGTCAATTGCAGCCTCTTCTTAGTTTCAGTGCCTCCTTCTTTTTTGGCATTCAATTTATTCAAAAGTGAAGCATTGGCAGATGCATCGCCATAAGTCTCCTTTAATTTTCTCATTCTTAAAATATACTAAAATCCCAAATAATTATTTTTTATGATGAAAAAAAAAAAACCTCATGAGAAAGTTGACTCTTTTTTGATGGATTTTCTTTGCTTTCTTCATATCTTGGCCCTGATGTTTCAATAAATGTTTCTCTTTTGCGAATAGGAGATGGGCTTCTATTAAATATTTTACTAAATAACTATCTAAAATTCATAGTAAAAATGAACCTGGATCTTGTGCGAGTGCTTCCTGAAGGCAATGGGTTGCTTAATGAAGTTTTATAACTGGTCGGACGTTTAGAATAATCTGCCTTGCAATTCGCCAAAGCCTCATTTTTCTCTCTTCTTCGCACTTCTTCCAAATATCTTTCTTCATCTGTAAGTCTTTTTTTGTTTGATTTAAAATAAAAAATTAATTTTTTTAAATGTTACTTTTGTTCGATTTTTGCATTTTTTTGATTTCTTTTCTCTTTATTCAATGATCTGCTTCTTGAACGAGATCTTGAGGCTGAGTTTCTTTCAGAAGAGCTTTCTTTTCTTTTTTCCTTTTTATGATGATGGCTTTTGTGATGGTGTTTATGATGGTGGTGCTTATTTTTCCTATGTTTCTTGCTAGATTTTGATGAATTCGATGACTTATCTTCTTCTTTTTTTTCCTTTGACTTACTTTTTTGTTGTTCTTCCTCTTTTTTCTCCAACTCAGGGTATTTTTCTCTTTGTTTTTGCTCCAAAGCCTGAATTTTCAACATTCTTTCCTCTTCTTCCTCCTCTTCATTCACCTAAATGTAAATTTAAAACAATTTCTTTAAAGAAATATACTATGTAAATATCAGCAAAGCTCACAAATTCTTCTCCCCCATAAAACACTGAATTTCCCCGAAACTGTTCTTCCAACATATTTAATTTCATGATTCCTTCCCCAAAAACTTAAACCCCATTAAAAAGTTCTTAAACGCTAAAATAAAAAACCTCCAGGATCCTCTAAAATAAACTTGACTCTGACATTTTTCCCATCAACCCTTTCAATAATCCCATTATGCCATTCGTTATCCTGATTTGATAAAGCCTTCACTCTCATTCCTTTTTGAAACAAATGAATATTCTCTATATTGATTCTTTTTCTATCTCTTTTTTCCCGCATCAACATAATTTTAGCTCTAAGCGTCCTATCAATCATCACAGGAATTCGAGGGAATCTTGTTTGATAATAATTCATATCAATTATAAGGTTTTCTACATATTCTCCCATTGTTGTTGCCACTTTTGGATCTGCACTTGGATGCAATTCCTCATCATCTAACAGGTATTTAGCAAGCCAATCCCATAGATATTCAGGATCACAACAATAACGTATATAAAGAAAACCCACACAACGAACATAAGTGTTACCTTTATATTCTAAGAGACCTTTGACTTGTTTTACTTTTAAAATTATTATTAAATTTGGAGGTTTAATTTGTTTATAAAGGCACTTGTCATTTTCATCAGCATAAATTTATAAAGACAACAAAAAAGCGTTGAAGGAATGCCGTTGGAACCAGGAGCCCAAGGCTCTACATGTGTCGATTTCTTACAAATCTCATCAATGACCTCCATATTTTTTTAATTTCAATAGTTATTATTTGATAAAAAATACTTCATGATAGGTTTTTAAGAGATATAGATCTTTAAAATATTGCGAGCTGAGGATGTTGTTTCTGAGCAAAGGGTTGATATTGTATGAGGAGGAATCACCCCAAATAGGAAAAATTTTCATGGATTTATCAATTTTAATATATGTATTATTAGCGTTGTAAAGATTATTTGTAGTGATTTCTTGGGAGAAAGATTCAATTTGAGGCTCTTTTTTCTTTAAAAAGAGGTTTAAAAGAATTGTTAAGAGTAAAACAAACAGGAAATTACTAAAAAAGATACTCACTTGCTGCTCTTCTCTTTTACTTTCGAATTCATCGAATAAAGCCTTATTTTTTTTGCAGGTTCTTTAAAGTATGAGGTTTTTTTCATTTGAAAATGATGCTTAAATAAATGAACCTGCAATTCAATGATTGCTTCTGAGGGTGCAAAGAGCATTTCGGAATATCATAAAAAATCTCTTGTTCCTTTACTTGTTTTTCAGCTTCCTTTTGTTGTTTAAAATCAGAAACCTGAAAAAGAAAAAAAAAATTATCAATAAAAAAATATGGAGAAAAAAAAACAAGTTTTTTGAACTCTTGTTCAGCTGTTGGAGGTTTTTGAGGAAGAAAAGCTAAAAAAAAGAAAAAGATTTAAAACAAACTTAAAAAACGGGAGAAAAAAATTAATACAAATTACAAGGCTGCTGGAATGGAGGAATGTGATTTATGTAATTATTTTGAAATTGTCCTTGATTTGAATAATTGTTTGAATTTTGATTCTAAGAAGAAAATTTTAATGGTTAAAAGGCAAAATAAGTGTCAAACTTGAAATTGATTATATTGATTGTTGTTCATTTTCTTTCTTGCAAACTCCGAAAACTGAAAACTGATGAATAAAGACAAATTTGATTTTTCGCTTTTTTTAAATAATACAAATGATAAAAGGAAAAAATAAACTAAATAACACTAAATTAATAAATTTACATTTTAAATTTATAAAAATCTATTTTTTTAAAATATTATTTAACAAAATCACAAAAAATGTTTTCTTTAAGCCCATTTTTTTTTTAATTTCATTTTTAATTCAAGTTTTATTCAAGTTGTTTTTTGAATAAATGAAAAATTAAGGAAAAAAATCTTTAAAACTCATTTTTTTTTTAAATTAAAAAAAATATTTTTTTAATTATTTTCGACAAAATTTTTTTATTTATAACAAAAAAAAAACTTAAAACCTTAAAACAATTAGAAGTTTTATGCACAACCACACTCGAAGTTCCCTCTCTGTTCACAACTCTTCTAAAACCTCAAAACCATGGCTTCTCTGCCCTTTGGATTCACATACCACCGATTTCACTCTTGAAAAGTCGTTTTCCAATATTCCTTATTTCCCATCCAAAGCCTTCCAAACGCAAAAAAACTCATCAAAACTTCACAAATCTCCAGATTTTCTTTTAAACTTTCCATCAAGTTCGATAGTAAAGCCTTTTAGAATCACCGATCGTGGATTAATGAACAGAGATATCTCAATTTTAAATGCTTTATCTGGGTATTTGAGCTCAGGCTCTGGAAAAAGTCGGAAACACCATAAAAAACATTGGAAAAAAAAGCATAAAAAAGACGAAAATATTGTCAAAAGACATGCCTTGGGTTTTTCGAGTATTGAAAACCTGGATTTTTTTAAACATTATTATCGTTTATTGATAAAAAACATGTTTATTCTGACGAAATCTATTGAAAGTCCTATAAATCCAGAAAAAATAGATGAAAAACAGAAAAGTCCCCAGAAAAAACAGAAAGAATCAGAATTTATTCCTCTTGAGATACGAAATTTTTTCATTGAGAAAACCAAACAAGATCTCTTATTTTTCGAAAAATTGTTAGAAGTTTATGAAAAAACATATAAAAATATGAGTTATTTGGGTTTGAATGAATTCATTGATAGTGAGAAATTTGATCGGATCACAAATAAGATCAATTTCTTGCCAATGAAACCGAATTCTCAATCAAATAAGGTTTTCCAAATAAAAGAAAATAAGCCAAAACTACATATAAAGGACATAAAAATATCTGGTTTTGAGCCAATTTCCAATGTTAAGGTGTTTAAAGAGGAGGAGTTCTTAAAGAATTTATTGAAGAAAATGAAGAATAAAGGGATTTTTCAGGTTAGTGGAGAAGAATTAATTGAGTTTAAGGGGATTGTGAAAGAGAAAAAGGAGATTTTAAAGGAAATGGAAAAAAATTTTGATATATTGATTAAAGAAAAGCCGAAAGAAATTCTCTCCAATGAGAATTTGAAGGATTTTAACAGAATTATGTCTTTGGAAGAAAAAAAAGAGAACATTCTTGTCAAGAAGCAAGAAATCATTGGAGAAATTACAAGTAAAAATAAAGAAAAAATTGATTTGAAGAGAAAAATAGAAGTAAAAACTGAGGGTTTGATTAAAAAAAATGAGAAAATTCAAGAAAAAAAAGATGCAATTTATAATAATACAAAAGAAAAACATTCAAAAAATGAAAATATTAAAGAAAAAGTAATAAAATTTGAGAAAAATTATCGCAATCTACAAGAAAGCCAACAAATAACAAAAACTCCTTCTCAAAAAACTGAAGAAACTCATGAGAAATCTGAAGACATTGATAAAAAACACGAAGAAAATCAACCAAAACAAGAAGAAATAAACCAAAAATTCGAAGAAATTTTGACAAACCATGAAAAAACTAATAAAAATACAGAACAAAATCTTCAAACAACTGAAGAAATTTATAAAGAAATTGATGTATCAAATAGAAAATATGAAAATCTCATAAATTTGCAAGAAAAGCCCATCAATAAGATAAAAAAATCTTTAAAAAAGAGAAAAACTTCAAATAAATCTATTGAAAATCCTCATGGAGAGAATTTTGATTTAAGCCCTAAAAACGCAAAACTTTCTCTTCAAGCTGGGGAATTTGTTAAAAACAATGAAAATTTAAAAACTCTAGAGACTTCTCCTCAAGTAAATCAAGAACCCTTTTCAATGAGCACTTTTTCTCATCATTCAAACAATGAGCAAAGTAATCAAGAAAGTTCTTTAGAGAAATCATCAGATGTTGAAGAATCTTTTCTTGATAAATCTCTTGAAAAAGAGCCTTCTTTTCAAGAAGTTAACGAAAATTCCATTGAAGAATCCTCTGAAAAACGCAAAAATGACTTAAAAACACAGTCAAAAAGTCCCAAAATAATTTTTCCTACCATAAAAAACCTCATAAAAACTGAAGAAACTCAGATTGAACCACCCTCAAAGAAGTATGATCCTATAAAAAGCAAAGGAAACCTTAATAAATTGAATCAAGGCTCAATCACTTTCTTAGAAAATCAACAGAAAATAAAGAGTTTAAGAAGAAATCAAGCCACTCTAAAAGAAAAACCTCAAGAAAATGATTGTTCTGAACTGAATGTATCACATTCAAGCATGGAATCCAAAAAATCCAAAATTCAAACTATTTCACAAGGACTTTACCAAGAAATTCTCAAAAGAAACTCTCAAGGAAAAAAGTCAGATTTTTTTGATAAAAATATTGATAATCTTAATGAATTTCCTTTGAGAAATGATGAAATTTCGAATAAAATTACAAGTGGTGAAAAACAGACAAAAATCAAAGTAAAATCACAGAAAGCTCAAATGTCCTATCGAATGACACTTAAGGACTTCGACAACCATGAAAATTTCCTTGAGAATCTCTTAGATATCAATTTGACAGAAAACAACAAATTTCTTCAGAAAATACAACGGAAAATAAGAGAAGATAATGATAACCAATCTATTTCTGAAGATAATCTCTCAGAAATCGATGAAAAAATTAATGATTTACAAAGAAAATTAGAGATTCCAGTAGTTTTGAATGGACAAAAACAAGTTTCTAAGAGAATTTCTATGGGGATTTTTGAAATTAAGCAGAAAGAGAAGAAATTTGGTGTGAGAAATTCAGTTTTTCTTTTGAAACAAGAAGAGATAAAAGCCGAAAATCAGCATTTGGAAGATTTGAAACTGAAGATTCCTGAGAAGATTGAAGGGAAAATCAAAGAAATGAATGATCAACAAGAGAAAATTGAAGAAATATATCGAAATATAAGAGGTTTGAATTCGAAACCTGTAGAAAAACAAAAGAAAATTTTTGACTTAGAGGAAGTTGATGCGAAATTCGAAAGTCTGCAGGTAGAAAAGAAAGCAAAGAAAGAGAAATCGAAAGTGCTCCTTTACCTCCATTGAATAATATTGAAAAGCACACAAAAATCAATAAAAATGCCAAAAATCTCAAAAAAACGAAAGAAAATAAACCCCAAGAAATTTCTGAGCAGAGAAAAATTGAGAGTTCTAAAGAAATCGCAAAAAGTGCATCTCTAAGACAAAATCTCAAAAATCGAAAAAAAATACCTGAAAACCTTCTAATAAAAACAGAGGAAATTCCTTTTAAACCCGAAGAAAAACTAATTACAAATACTTCTATAGAGCCATTAATAGAGAAAAAACCTCAAAAATATTCAAAGCCTCAAATAAACGACCATAACCTCCCTGAAATCAAAGAAATTCTTCCTGAAACCCAAGAAATTTTAACAGAAAATCAAAAGAAAATTCTTCTTGAGCAAAAAATAAAAACTAAAGAAAAGCTTAAAATATCAACAACTTCTTTAAAACTACCAGAAATACTCCCAAAACCCCAAGAAAAATCTTTAATCCTGACAAAATCCAAAGAAGAGTTTTTGAAATCCAATGAAAAACCAAAAGAACCTTTGCAAAATAAATTTGAACCCCTTCCAAAGCCAGAAAAACTGGTTATTGATGTCATTATCGAGAGGAACCTACAAAAGTCAGTCTCAGAAAAATCTCCATTGATATCTGATGAAAAGTATTCCAGTCGAAAATCACAGAAACAACCTATTAATCTTCCATCATTTTCTAAGATTTCCATCTTCAAATCTAAAGAAGAAATCTCTCTTTCACCAAATTCCAAAGAATTTGATCTCGATAAGGAATTGACTGAATCTGTTGAAAAAATAAAGAATCTGAACGAAGAAAAGTCTCCAAATGTAAAGATGAAGAAATCGACTTTTTCATCAAAAGATCCCAATAAAACTCCTTCAACCAAACGCATAATCTCGAAAATCCCTTCAAAGATCAATAATTTCTCTGTAGAAATCCAAAAACTTTCTGAAAATCTCAAAGAAATTCCTTTACAAACCCCTAGAGAACCACTTTCTATGAAAGACTCATGGAAAACTCCGATTAAACAGTTTGAAGATACTGCTAAATATCAAGAGCTTTTAGCCCAACAAAAACGCAATGAAATTCAAGCTTTTCTAAATAGCATTGGAGATAAAGTTGAAGAACACATGCTTTCACAGAACAATTGTGTTGATAAATTGAAGAATTTTTTTGATGAAACACAACTTACTTTGAAGAAAACAAATGAAAACTCATATAAAACCCGGCAGATGAAATTCTCCAATCAGATTAAGAATCCTGCTTTTATGATGCCAAACGAAGTGGAAATGAGAAAAATAATGAAAAATTTAAAAAACAAAAATGATGAATTGACTGATTCTGAAACAGAAATCACAGTTTCCAGATGTGCAGGAGACTTTTTTGCTGAAAAATTAAGGAGGAAAGCTTTTAAAAAACAAAGGAACGTATTTGAATTGTTGAAGAAATTCGTTGAAAAGAATAATTCTATTGTGAAACAGGTGAATATTGAAGAAATGGATAGAAATATAAAAGAATCATCTATTATTGAGAGAAATCAGAGCAAATTTTTAAAGAAAAATGAGGTTTCGAAAGAGAATTTTGAAGAGAAAACAATCTATTTTACTGAAGAAAAAGAGATGGCAGAAGAAAAGTTGAAAATTTTTGATAAAAGGAAGTCTTTGGATTACTTGAAAAAAAAGAGAGAAGTCAAAGAAATTGAACAGGAAAAAAAAGAATATGGCGTAGCTTTGAGGAGAAAAAAAACAAATGGAGAGAAAAAAAGTTTAGATGAGTTTTTTTTGAGGTCGAAAAAGAGATTTAAGATTAAAATTATGTAATTTAATTTTAAATAGAAATGGTTCTCTTCGCTATTTTACCTGAATTTTCTTCCACATTAAAATTAAAGTTGTTAAAGTCAGAATCTCCAACATATATTTTAATTTTTAATTCAATATGTTCAATTTTATTATTATTGAAATGAATTTTTCCCTGATTTGTATATTTTTTTTTTATTATTAATAACTAACTACTTTTAATTCATTAATTAATAATAATTAAACTGGAAAATTTATTAAAAATTCGATAAAAAAAATTCATATGGCGATTTTTTTTCTAAATTCCAAATTAAAAAAAAAAATTAAATTTTTTGAAAATTTCGATATACCAAAATTTCAATATTTTTTTTTTTAATAATTTAGAGATAAAAATTTCGCATTATTTGTTTTAAAATAAAACATTTTATTTTTTAAATCTTATAAACCATCGTCTTTTCTTCTTAAATATTATGGTTATTAGTTTGGAAAAATAGTATTTTGATCTTGCCTTCAATTTCCTCAAACTTTTTTTTCCAATAAAGTTCTGCTTCATTCTTTTTATTCAACATCATTTGTAATTTATTTTTCTCATCGATAATAACCTTTAATTTTTCTTGTATTCCTGAATAAATGTCATGATCCTTCAATTTTTCCTCCAAGATTCCATGCAATTTTTCGTTTTCCACCAATAAAATCTCCACTTTTTTCTCCAAATCTAGCATAATTTTTTCATTTTGTCCATCTTTTTCCCTATATCTTTCCAAAGTCTCATTACTTTCTTTCAAATCCTCTAACTCTCTCATTTTTATGGTCAAAATTTCTGTCAGTTTTAGATTATCCTCATTCAAAGATTGATTATTGTTTTGTAATTCTCCTCTTGCGTCATTCGAATACATCATTTGTTCACTTTTTTGTTGAAAAATCCTATTCAATTTCTCATTTTCTTGGATTAAAATCTCGACCTTTACTTCAAAATCCTTAGATATTCTCTCTTGTTCATTTACCAAATCTCGTAATCTGTGGTTTTCTTCAATAATTTCCTTTATATTTTCATTCGAACTATTACTTTCAATCCCTTTCTCCTCTAAAAGCTCCTCATATTTTTTTTGAATGTCCATTCTTAACCTCATTTCTCTCTCATAAATTTTCTGCATTTTTTCAAAATCCTCCTCTCTCTCTCTCAAAATACTTGATAATTTATCATTATCTTCAAAAATCAGAGCTAATTTCTCATGAAGTTGATCTATTTTTGCTTGGCATTGGGCTTTTTCTTCATTAAAATCTTCTATTTCTTTATAAACCTGTGAATTTTGGTTTAAATGAGTTAATCTTTCATTTTCCTCTAAAAGATAGCCAATTTGTCTTTCTAATTCAACTGTTTCTCTATGTAGCTGAACTCCTCCATCCTGTAAATTCCTGACAATTCGGTTCAATTCAATGTTTTCTTGAAGAACTTCTTCAAATTTCCCTTTGAGAAATTCGATATTTTTAATATATTTTTCCTCTTTTTTTTGGAATTCTTCTCTTTCGTCTGAAGGTTTCGAGAGAAATTTCTGGGGATTTTGATTCATTCTTGAATTATCTTCAGGAAATATGGGAAATAAATTAGAAACTGATGAATTTCTGTTGTTAATATTGGATTGTTTCATAGAATTTATTGGGTTTGGGGAATAATAAATGGGGTTTCGAATGTAAGCGTTGGGTTTTTGGGGGAATGGGAAAGTGATTTGGGGAGAGTTATTAGCTGAATATATTGGATGAACGATTTTTGAGGGTGTTGAAAATACGAAATTCATTAAAGAAATTTCAGGTTTAGTCAGTTTTTTTTAAATTTTTTATTTTGGATTCAA
>JFJP01018738.1_pt1 | contig 15552 bp, 13 predicted proteins | sample 431651 | NCBI WGS metagenome assembly JFJP01 (sample SAMN02602958, study PRJNA72255) | Microbial mat metagenome, whole genome shotgun sequencing project. | biome: fresh water; feature: sink hole; material: water; isolation source: purple microbial (photo- and chemosynthetic) mats found in... | reverse complement strand
GTCGAAAATCTCTCCAAGCAGTACCGCCTTGGTGAGGTGTCCACTGGTTCCCTACACCACGATATCAATCGCTGGTGGCACCGGGTTCGCGGTCTACCCGATCCCTATCTTTCTGTCACCGGAACCAACATCCGCACCGGCAAAGCAGAAGTAAGGGGTGAGGGCGGAAAGCGGAAAGCTGAGAGGGGCAAGCAGAAAACAGAAGATGGAGGACAGAAGACGGAAGACGGAGGACAGAAGTCGGATGTCGGCAGTTCTAATACTTCAGCTTTCAGCTCTCATCCCTCATCCCTCTCTTCAGAGTACGTCTGGGCGCTCAAGGATATCAATTTCGAGGTCCAGCGTGGCGAGGTGCTTGGGATCATCGGACGGAACGGCGCGGGCAAGAGCACGTTGCTCAAGATTCTGAGCCGGATTACGGCACCGACCACGGGAGAGGTGCGGGTCAAGGGTCGGATTGCCAGCCTGCTGGAGGTAGGCACCGGGTTCCATCAGGATTTGACCGGTCGCGAAAACATCTATCTTAATGGGGCGGTATTGGGGATGACACGAACCGAGATTGCCACCAAGCTTGACGAAATCGTCGAGTTCTCCGGCTGCGCCGCCTATCTGGATACGCCGGTTAAACGTTACTCCAGCGGGATGGTCGTCCGGCTCGGGTTTGCGGTGGCCGCGCATCTCGATCCCGAGATTCTGATCGTGGACGAGGTTCTGGCCGTAGGCGATGCTGAATTCCAGAAAAAGTGCATCGGGAAAATGAAAGATGTTTCGAACCAGGGCCGCACAATCTTGTTTGTAAGTCACAATATGAAGATGATTGCACAGCTCACGTCCCGCTGTGTGTTGTTAAGTCAAGGGGGGGTTGAATTAATCGGAGAAACGGCGGCGGCGATTGCTCACTATAACGGAGAACGCAAGCGGCAGACGAGTTGTCGCCGGGTTCCGGTTGAAGAGCTCTTGTGCGAAAAACGACAGATGAGCGACCCTGGAGCGGTCTTCCGTGAGGTGGGGCTTGTTTCTCTTAAGGAAGACAGGCTTCCGTTTGGAGCTCCTTTGGAAATTGGGGTTTCCGTTGAGATCGGGCGACCGCACCCATTAATTATCGGCTATACCATTCGAAATGGTGAGGGCGATGCGATCCTCGGAGGATGGAGCCCTGTTTGGGAAATCTTTTGTTGTGGAGTGCATGAGATACGATTGGTTCTTTCTAATTTAAATTTGGCCCCTGGGTTTTATTCCATGAATTTGTCAATTCAGGATGCGGAGCGAAAAGATGCCCGTCGTCCACACGATGTTTTGGTCGGGTGGGGCGGGTTTGAGGTGATTTCCCCCCAAGTGCCTCATGGCTTGTTAAAAGAGTGGGTGCCTGAGTGGTGGGGATCTATTGTCCACTCTTCATCGGTTTTGGTTGCTGAGCCTGGGTTGAACGATTCAGGACGTACGTGAGATTTTTTTATTTTTGGATAATTGGGATCGCTTGGTTTGGGGCATGGTATGAAAAATAGAATCCGGACTTGGTTGAAAAACTGCATTCCGTATGGTATGATTGAACATCGCAGACGTGCTGAATGTTCTGTCGAGTGCCGCGTGAAATTGCACTTCTCCCTGGAAGCGCGAGCAATCGATCAGTTATTTCCGGAGGCAAGCGTTTCGTTCGTAATGTTACCGCCCCCTGAGGTGACGCGAGACGATTTCATGGCATCACCGGTTTCCCAACTGGCTGTCCTGGCGTATGTATGCTGCGCCGTGAACCCAAAGCGAATATTTGAGTTTGGAACTTATATCGGTTCTGCAACCCGAGTGATGGCGATGAATACATCCGCAAGCATCACGACGCTGGACCTTGATGCGGAATCCAGAAGCAATCTCTTTGGAAAAGAATTCTTGTATACTTCCGGTTCTTCGTTCCTTGGTACGTTGGAGGCGGATCGCATCGAACAGTGTTTTGGGGATACGCGTGCGTTTGATTATGCGCCCTATTTGGGGCGGATGGATCTGGTTTTTGTGGATGCTAATCATACCTATCCGTTTGTTAAGAATGACAGTGAATGGGCCATAAAACTGGTCCACGAGAGCGGAATCATTGTGTGGGACGACTATATTTTTACGGATGAGCATCCGGAATGCAGCGGAGTGGCTGAATATTTAAATGAATGCTCGAAGATATTCCCCTGCTATCAAATTCAAGGAAGCCGATTGGCAATTGGATTCCCGGGAGCGCTGCGCCGGTGAGCTATGTGAAGCGTATTCTGGTGATCAGTAATTTGTATCCGCCGCATTATCTTGGCGGGTACGAGCTGGGATGTCGGGATGTGGTGGATGGATTGCGCCAGCGGGGGCATGAGGTCCGGGTGATAACCAGCGTATTTCGCAAAGAGGATGTTCAGGATGTGGAGGATGGCGTCGCGCGGGTTCTTCGCTGGGATCCTTCGCCGACGGGACGTCCTTCGCTCGTGACTCTTTGCGGGCGGTATCGACAAGATTTGTGCGCGTTGCGCAAGACTCGCCGGGTATTTTCTCCGGATGCCGTATTGGTATTTAATACGTGGGGACTTTGGCAGGGAATTCTCGATGAAATACAGCTCTGCCAGAAAGTTCAATGCGCGCATTTGGTATCCGATTATGCGCTGGAAAGGTCGCTGGCCCGTGATCCGTGGCTACAGTTCTGGCGGCATCGTCCGAGCTCTTTGGTGCGACGGGTAGTAAAAGGATGGATTGAAACCGGAATGAAATGGATGGGCTGGCCTCTTCCTGATAATAACGGGAAGCCATTTCCTGTGCGGATTTTTACGAGTCAGTTTGTTCAGGCCTATCATGAAAAACGGGGATTAAAGGCTGCAAAAAACCGGGTCGTGTATTGGGGCGTCCCTTTAGATCATTTTGTAAGACCTCGGACGTCTGGCTATCAGGGCCGTTTCCTTTTTTCAGGGCAGCTCAGGAAGGAAAAGGGCTTGAATACTTTGGTGGAGGCGATGGGATTGATTCCGGCAGATATGCGCTGCGGGGTGAGTGTGAGTGTGGCTGGTGGAACACAGGAGCCAGCTTATGTTAAATCCTTGGAAGCACGGGTGGACGAGTTGGGATTGTCAGACGTGATCCGGTTTTTTGGACACGTTCCGCATGAGCGTCTTCCCGATTTATATGCGGATCACGATGTACTCTTATTCTGCTCGGAGTGGGATGAACCGTTTTCGATCGCCCTGCTTGAGGGCATGACATCCGGTTTGATTGTGATCGGGACCACGACGGGGGGAAGTTGTGAATTGCTGCGAAACGGTGTTAACGCCTGGACGTATCCGGCAGGGAATGTCCGTGCATTGGCGGATGCTATTTTGAGTGTGCACAGGGATCCAGAGTCATCGATGGTCCTGGCCAAAAATGGCTCTCTGCAGATCCAGAGATCCTATGGGATACAGGAAATGGTAAATCAGGTTGAGGCTGTGCTATTTTAGTGAATGCATCAGAAACAATCCGATTGGTGGTGGATGGCCGCATCTTCGGGCTGCAAAGCCACGGGGGAATTTCGCGTAATTTCAACTCGATGCTTGCGGCCATGATCAGAACGAATCGGGTGGATCTTACGCTGGTGCTGCCGCCTGGAACGACCTGCCCCGATAGTTTATCGGAACATTCTGCGAAACTCCATACGCCAACCGCGAAAAACTGGAGGCCTGGCCGGGTCTTTAAAGCTTTGAACGAATGGCGGTCGCGTCATGTCGAGAAGGTCTTCTGGGGTGGATTCGACCGAGGAATTTTCCATTCCTCGTTCTATAGTACCCATCAGGGGTTGCAAATTTCTCAGGTATTAACGTTTCAAGATGCCATTTATGAACGGTTTACAGAGTTCTTTCATAACGCGCAGGATCAGCGACATATCAAGGATCGTCAGCGGTGTGTGAAGGCTGCGACCGCGATAATATTTCCTTCCAAAGATAGCCGACGTGAGTGTGCCGCCTTCTATAACATCGAGGATAAGTTGCAGCAGGTGATTCCACATGCGCTAGATCCCTGCTTTCTGAATCGGCCTTCGCAGGCGGCTGTGGTGGAGTTTCGTGGTAAATTTTCAGGCGGAACTCCTTTTCTGCTGCACAGCGGTGGGCGGTATTTACATAAGAACTTTGATCGATTACTGGATGCTTACGCCCAGTGGGATGGATGCGGCCGCTATCGGCTGTTGAGTGTCGGGGGTGGACCATGGACTCCGACGGAACGGTCAAAAATTGAAGCATTGGGTTTAACGGATCGGGTTGTAGCGGTTTCCCGGCTCCCGGAATTGGATCTGGTTGCCGCTTATTATGCGGCGGATGCGTTTGTTTTTCCGTCGCTATGCGAAGGGTTCGGGTTTCCACTGCTTGAGGCGATGGCTGCGGGCCTTCCCGTGGCGGCGGCGAATGCCGGATCCCTGCCCGAGGTCGGTCGCGATGTCCCGGTTTATTTTGATCCCCGCAATGTCGAAGAAATCACACAGGCGCTAGGCTCACTCGAACAGCAGATCCCGGATCGAAGTCGGTGGGAGCGCGGGCGGGCGCTGGCGGCCTCAAGAACCTGGGAAGATGTGGCGGACGAGGTGATTGATTTTTACGAGCAGATTCTATAGGAAGGATATGTAATGTGAGTAACGAATACTTTGTTTGTGTGACGACGATACAGTCCCCTACGCCTGCTATGCGGGAGTTATACCTTCGGGTTGAACAGACTGGTGGCCGTTTGGTTGTTGCCGGCGACATAAAAGGGCCGATGGCGTATGTGATGAACGCTAGTCACCCCTCCCTAGCCGATGGGTACACATCCCCGTCTTTCTCCAGCTCCAACAATCCCCCTATCCTCCAACCCACCAATCCACAATCAAATGTAGCGAACGAGTTCGTTGATTTCCTGAGCCTTTCGGATCAGCTATCTGCGGGATTCGCTTTATCGGAGCTATTGCCAACAGGGCATTATGCCCGCAAGAATATCGCGTATTTGCATGCGATTCGCTCTGGTGCAAAGTGCATTTACGAAACCGACGACGATAACGCACCGCTTCCTTCATGGAGACCGCGCACCGAGATCGTTGCCAGTGTCAGAAAAATTGAACCTGTTTCCGGTCCTCAGGAGTTCCGAGGTTCGGAGCGCTCTCCTCAATGGATCAATGTGTACCGGTATTTTTCCGGGGATTTGGACATTTGGCCGCGCGGATTCCCTCTGAATGAGATCCGCAATGATGTTAACCTGTCAGCTTGTCAGCCTTCTAGTGTTTCCGGTGCGCATGCGCCGGTTCAGCAAGGCCTCGTCAACGGCTCTCCGGACGTGGATGCCGTCTGGCGACTGACACAGGACCGGCCGTTTGAGTTTGATAATCGTTCGTCGCTCTGGCTTGCTCCAGGGCAGTGGTGCCCGTTCAACACGCAAAGCACTTGGTGGTGGCCTGTGGCTTACCCGCTGCTCTACATCCCGAGCCACTGTTCTTTCCGGATGAGCGACATCTGGAAGAGTTTTGTTGCGCAGCGCTGCCTTTGGGCCATGGGATTTGGCGTTGTGTTCCATGCTCCGGAAGTGGTTCAAGAGCGCAACGAGCACAACCTGATGAAAGATTTCGCCGACGAGCTCCCGGGGTATCTACAGAATGCCCGGATCGCCGAGGTTCTGGAGTGGCTCGAACTGGCTTCCGGAGCCAATGCAGTGGGCGATAACCTGCACCGCTGTTATGAGGCGTTGATTGGTGAAGGGATATTCCCGAAGGAAGAGGCTGTGCTGGTGGAAAAATGGCTGGAGGATGTTGCTTCGACCATAACGGGGTGATGGGCTCTGCTGGGGGATGAACCACAGAAATCACAAGGCGACAGGTTGTCAGGTCGCCTATCTCATAATCTTCTCTCATTACCCCCAGTTGCAGCATTAGCGCATCATCCTGAATTGACGATCTCCTTCTGCGTATTCTGTGGTTCCCTCCACCAATTTTTTTATGAAAATATGTGGTAATAACTCGTTTGAGGTTCCGTGTGGTCAGGGGTTGGCGCCCCTGCCGGAGCGGCCGTTGGTTTCGATTATTGTGCCCAGTTTTAATCAGGGGGCCTTCATCAGGCAAACCATTGAGTCGTGCCTGGCGCAGGATTACCGCCCGATCGAAATCATCGTGGTCGACGGCGCGTCCACCGACAACACGGTCGAGGTGCTCAAGTCCTTCGGCGACATTCCGGAACTCAAATGGATTTCCGAGCCGGATGCCGGTGTGGTCGATGCGGTCAACAGGGGGTTCGCGCGGGCTCGCGGCCAGCTCGCGGCCATTCAAAGTTCAGATGATTTCTATCTGCCCGGAGCGGTAACGGTGGCCGTGAATGCCCTGATGGCCAATCCAGAGCGGGCTTTTGTTTTCGGTGATATCATCAAGGTGGATACAACGGGATGCGAATTGATGCGTACCTCGCTCAAGGCGTTTTCGATGGAGAATGTCCTCTCCGTGCGCACGTGGATACCACAACCAGCGACGTTCTTCCGACTAGCGCTTGCCCGCGAACTCAAGGGTTGGCGGGAGGAGGTGCCCTATGCTGCCGATACGGACTTGTGGTTGCGTATGATGTTCAGGGCCAGTGCAGTTAAGCTCGATTACGTCATGTCCGCTCGCACCATGCACGAGGCCCAGAGAAATCGGAGGGGCGAAGAAATCATCCGCGATTACCAGAAGATGACGGAACAACTGGAGCCCTTGCAGACGGCACCTCGCCTTCTGAGACGGGCCGCAAGGGCTGGAGTTTTGATGACAACACTGCATTATCGGACGTCCGGCGAATGGGTGCAGTGGTGGCTGCGGCTGAAAGCGGTGTTTCTCTATCCCCCCTTAGTTGCGGATATGGGGATTTTGTCGCTGTTGCCCGGGTGGGCGCCACTGCGTCACGGACTCTCAAGGGTTAAGCGTTTCGTGACGTCGACCGAGTTTTCAAAAGCGTTGAGCGCGATGACACTTGATCTTCCGCGCATGGCCCCCAAACTTATCACAGCCGGAGGGTGGGTTCATGTAGGCAACCGCGGGGAACGCTTGGTCTCCGGTTCACGAGGGGTCATGCTGTCCGGCGGTTGGAGTAGCGACCTTCATGCTTGTGCGACCCTGCCGTTTCTTGGCCGCTGGCTGATGCGGCGGGCCTTAGCCGAATGGCGTTTTACATTCAACCCGGAACAGCATCCGTCCCCAATGCCCCGAGTTTCCTTCGTCATCCCTCACCGGGGCCGTGATCGCGAACCGCTGTTGCGGTTGACGCTGGCATCCATCATGGCCCAGCGAACCGTGAGTGTGGAGTGCATCGTGGTCGAGCAGTCGCCGGTTCGTGAGTTGGTTGATGTCCCGCCAGGTGTGCGCTACCTGCATCTTGCGCACCCCGAAGATCCGCTACCCTGGCGGAAAGCGTGGGCTTTTAATGCTGGCGTTGAGGCAGCGTCCTCCGATATTGTTGTGTGTCACGATGCGGATATTCTTGCGCCGGACCGATACGCGGAGGAGATCGTCAATCGATTCCAACGTCATGACCTCGACGTGGCACATTTCCAACGCTTCTTGTTCTGCTTGAATCGGTGCGATACGGCCTCGCTGCTCAAGGGCGATCCCGTCGGTGCCGTTGCCCCGGAGCGCATCCGTCAACACTGGCAAGGCGGGACGCTTGCGATTCGTAAAAGCGCCTACGGGGTGATCGGTGGTTTTGACGAGCGCTTTGTCGGTTGGACGGGAGAGGACCGTGAATTCTTCGACCGTTGCAGAGCGCTTAATCAAGAGTGTGAGGGGTATCTCCCGTTCATTCATTTGTGGCATGAACCACAATCCACCAAGCAGGGGCACGAGCGGGAGCGAAACCTCGCGCACTTCAATCAGGTCTTGATGATGCCCCGCCATGAACGCATCGAAAGGTTGCGCCGCCATGATTAGAATGGCCATCATCGGCTGCGGCGCGATCACCGAGCAGATGCACCTCCCGTGCCTGCTGAGTATGCCGGAGGTGACCCTCGTCGCGCTGGTCGATCATGACCGCCAGCGCAGTGACGAACTGGCCGCAAAGGCGGGTCGTTCGATCATCGCCTGCCCGTTGGAGGCGTTGAGCGGTCTTGTCGATGCGGTCCTTATCGCGACCCCTCCCGATGTTCGGCCCCATATGGTGCGTCAGGTTGCCGACATGGGATTGCACATGCTGTGCGAGAAGCCGATGGCCAATGACGTGGCCGGATGCCGGGACATGATTGAGGCGGCCAGATCCGCCCGACGGGTGCTGGCCATCGGGCATATGTTTCGCTTCTATCCTGTGCGGCGAACCTTGCCTGCCCTGCTCGTAAAACATGAACTAGGTCGTTTGGTGAGGGTCGAGGCTTCGGAAGGCAAGCCCTATGCGTGGCGTTCGCGCACGGGGTATACGGTCTTGCGGGACAAGGTGCCGGGCGGTGTGCTGTTTAATGCCGGTATTCACACCGTGGATAGCCTGCTCTGGTGGCTTGGGACCCCATCCAACATTACTTACGTGGATGATGCGCTGGGTGGATTGGAAAGCAATGCCCGCATCACGTGCATGTTTCCGAATGACCTGCACTGTACGTATCGTATCAGCCGCACCTGCCATCTTCCGTATGTGTTCACCTTCCATGGGGAGGCTGGCTCCCTTTCCTTTGCCACCAACAGCATTGCGGCGTACAGCGTAACGACGAACGCCAGAACGACGCGCTATGAATGCGACGGCGGCCCCAAGAACGAGTTGTCATGCTGGCAGGATCAGATGCGCGATTTTATCGACAGTATTCAGAACCGCCGCGATCCGCTGGTCAGTGGCGAAGAGGGCGAGCGCGCCATGGCCTTGATTGAGCAGTGTTACGCAATGAAAAGACAAAGACCGCTTCCCGCGAGGGCGCCGTTGCCGGGAGTGATGTGGTGAGGTACGCCGGCAAACAGGTTTTGGTGTTGGGTGGCACCGGCTTCATCGGAGGCCGTCTCGTGGAGCGACTTCTGCTCGAGGAGGGGGCTCGAGTGCGGGTACTGGTGCGGGAATGGAGCCGTGCGGTCTGGGTCAGTCGCACCACAGCGGAACTGGTGGCCGGGGATGTTCTGGATCCGAAATCCGTAGCTTTGGCGATGAAGGGTTGTGAAATCGTTTTTGATTGTGCAAGTGGCCCGGCAACTGAGGGAGGTTATCGGCGCACCAATGTAGAGGGCACCCGCAATGTCATTCAAGCTTGCCGTGATGAAGGCGTTCACCGCTGTGTATATGTCAGCAGTATTGCTGCCCACGGTGATGAACCGCCTGAGGTGATCGATGCCTCAACCCCGGTAGTTAGGACCGGGCGCGACTATGGCGACTCGAAGGCGGAGGCGGAGATTCTGCTGCGCGAAGCCTTCAACCGTGATCGTTTTCCGGTGGTCATTGTGCGGCCAACGTATGTCTGGGGCCCACGATCCAGCTTGTTTACCGTCCGTCAACTCATGGACATGAAGCACCACCGGTTTCGCTATGTTGACGAAGGGTGCGGACGCTGCACGGCCGTTTATGTGGACAATCTCGTGGATGTGTTGCTGCTCGCTGGCGATCGTCCTTTGATCGAGGGCAAGTCCTTCATCATCACCGATGGAGGAAACCATACCTGGAACGACTTCTTTGGGTTCTACCAGCGATACTTAGGCCTTCCTCGGCCACCTTCGATTTGTTCTTCATCGGCCATAGACCGTGTCAGTTGCTTGTTGCTTGATACCCTCAACGGCCTGGTGCTACGTCTTCAGGGACAGCCTGCTCCGCTATGGCGTAAAGTGCTACGCCGATCCGCCCATGAAGCTGCAAAAAAGTTGAACAGGCGTTTCATCAGCAGGTGGGATTTGAGCAAGTATTCGCGAACAGGCACGGTGGATGGCACGGCGGCCCGCGAACTCCTTGGCTACATACCGTCCCGTGATCTGGCGACAGGCATGCAGGAGACACTCGAATGGGTGACGGATCAGTACCCAGATCTCAAGGATTCCACTTCAGAATGAACACGAACGTGCATGCAACAACGCTCAAGCTTCGTGGGCAGCGATTGATCAGCAAGCTCAAGCATGCTGGGATCTCTCGGTATTGTCCGGTCTGCCGCAGCGCGGTGAGCGGGTTCAATCCCCACGGCAATCCACGCCGTGAAGACGCCATTTGCCCGGTTTGCCTGTGTCGTGATCGGCATCGTCTGGCTTGGTTGTACTTGCTCCGGGAGACGCGTCTTTTTAAGGCATCGCTCGCTTTTCTTCATGTCGCCCCCGAACTGGAAATGGCCCGCCGGTGGTCCGCCATGCCCACCTTACGTTATCTCAGCATAGACCTTTTTCATCCGGCCATGATGAAAATGGATCTGGGCCGCCTAGAGATTCCAGATCAGTCCATAGACATGCTCTACTGCAGCCATGTGTTGAATATGCTTCCGGATGACCGCCCGGCCATGCGGGAAGCGTTTCGCGTGCTTTCGCCTGGAGGTCTGGCCCTGTTTCAAGTGCCAATGAACAGTTGTGCTACCCCAGTGGAACTCAATGCCAGTTCAACCCATCAACAGCGGATGGTCTCGCTGGGTGATCCCGATATGTACCGGCGATACGCCCCGGACGTTCTTGTCCAGCGATTGACGGCGGTGGGTTTCTCGGTGGAACGGGTTGCGTATTTCCACCGGTGCCCGCCGGATGAGCGGACCCGCATGGGTTTAATCGATGAAGATCTCTATGTTTGCCGACGGATCAGTTGATCGCGCAATTGATTGCCAACCTATGAAACTCGTTACCCTTACATTCGATGACGGCTTGGACAACCATCTGGATACCGTCATGCCGCTCTTGGAACAGCATGGATTTCGAGGGACGTTTTTCGTCAATCCCTGTAACCCGACCTTTACACGCCGTCTGGATGCATGGCGCATGGCCGCAAAGCGTGGTCATGAACTCGGCAACCATACGTTGTTTCATCCCTCCTGGCGCCACAAAGGCTATGTGACCGAGGGTAATGATGTCGAAACCTATTCTGTCGACCGGATGCGCTTGGAGCTTGAAGCCGTGAACCATCTACTTGCTGGCTTGGATGGCGAACAGCACCGCACGTTCGCATATCCCTGTTGCACCACCGTGGTAGGAAGGCCCGGATGGACAAAGCGCCTGCTCCAAAGTCTGCATCTTGATCGTACCAGGCTCATGGGGGCACTGTGTCGCTATCCTCGGCTGGATTTCGGCTCGTGCGAGAGATCCTATGTCCCACTGGCCTCCAGTCTCTTCAGCGCCAGTCGTACCGGGGGCGAAGCCTTTAGTGCCAGTCCCGGACACTATCCACCGTCGAAAGCGGAGGTCCCCTGCATTATGCTGGACGGAAAGAACAAACTACAACTTCAGACAGTTTTGCAGGCGTTTGAACGGGTTGAAACCGGATGGCTAGTTTTCGCTGCCCATGGTATTGGCACGGGGCTCCGGCTTAACTGCGATGCCGACGTGTTTGAGTATCTGCTGGCCGAACTGAAGGCAACCTCCTGGTCCGTCGTGACGTTCCGCGATGGCGCACAGGCCATCCTAGGAACCGAAACATGAGCATTGTGGTCGATACCATGGTCTCTGTGATTATCCCGGCGTACAACCGATCCGCCATGCTTCGGGAAGCGGTACAAAGTGCATTGAATCAAACATACCGTCCGATCGAAGTAATCATTTCTAATGACGGTTCGAGCGATGATACCCGGCAAGTAGCCGATGAACTACATTCAACCCACTCTGGTGTTGTGTTTGCGGTGCATAATGCTAACCGCGGCGCTGGCCCCGCGAGGGAGGCCGGGCGCCTCCTCGCCCGCGGCGAGTTCATCCAGTATTTGGATAGCGATGACCTGCTGCTTCCCCGCAAATTCGAGTGGCAGGTCGCCGCGCTTCGCGACCAACCCGCTTGCGGCGCGTGCTACGGGTTCATTCGTTTGGTGGATGAGCAGGGCTGCGTCCGTCCCGGCCCCTACAAGGGATCCGGCGATGGCTTGGAGTCTCTGTTTCCGCGGCTGTTGTATGACCGTTGGTGGAATACGGATTGCGCGTTGTTCCGCCGTACTGTGTGCGATGCCGTCGGGCCCTGGAGTGATTTACGGTTCTCGCAGGATTGGGAATATGACGCGCGTGTGGGTGCCCTGAAGGTTCCGTTGGCTGCGGTTAAGGAGTATGTCTGCGTCCAACGACAGCATGCAGGTGTGCGCCAGACGGGTCACGGCCAATGGTTGAATGGACCGGATCAAATCCGTTTTTTTGGCAAGCTGTACGAATGCGCTCTGACCGCTGGCGTGTCGCCCACCAGTCCGGAAATGCAGCACTTCGGTCGCTGGATGTTCTTCGCGGCCAGGCAGTTGGCGTCCGGGGGCGATGACGAGGCCGCGCGCAAGCTGCTGCACTTGGCCGAACAGGTGCCCCGGCAACGCATTCAACTTGCGCTCTACCGGCACATCAGCCGCCTGCTGGGCTGGCAACGCACCGCCCGGCTTTCCGCGCGGTTGAATCAATGGACGGGGCGGAGGTGTGGGAACCAGACCTTGCGCCAGTCGTGGATGCCGGAACGCAGATGATAACAAGAATCAGTGGGAAATTTGAATGCTTGAACAACCTGAAATCTCCGTCGTTGTGAGCCTGTACAACAATACGGCGATGCTCCCTGCTTCATTGGAGAGCGTTCTGTCGCAGGAAGGCGTTGCGCCGGAGTTTATCGTGATCGACGACGGTTTGACGGATGGTTCGGGAAACATTCTCGACTCCGAAGAAGTTTCATAAAAAGGACGCGGGGCTGGCCAGCATATTGCAAAATGTGTTACGCGCAAAGGCCGATGGTGTGTTGAGTCAATGCTTTGGAGGATCGGAAGAATGAGTATTTCGAAAATCTCCGTGGTCATGGGTGTCTTTAATGGTGCCGACCAGTTGCCCGTAACTCTCGATAGCGTAATCGCGCAGACGGATCCTGATTTCGAATTCATTATCGTCAATGACGGATCCACGGATCCAACGGTTAAGACCATTCTAGCTGACTATGCCCGCCGGAATTCGCGCATCCAGCTGATTACCAAATCGAACGAGGGGTTGACGCATGCACTCATTGACGGCTGTGCAGCCGCAAATGGGAAGTATGTTGCTAGGATTGATGTCGGTGACATCATGCTGCCGACTCGGCTGGAAAAGCAAAGGGCGCTTCTCGATAAACATCCCGATGTGGTTCTTGTAACGTGTTGGACGGAGTGCTGCGGTCCGGAATGGGAGCATCTGTACACGGTTCGCACCACCTTTCCCGGCAAAGGTGATGCTGACGAATGGGTCATTTCGTTTCCCGAAAATGGGGATGATCGCAACAAACTGCTCGGGCCGACACACCATGGATCAGTCATGTTCCGAACCGATGCTTATCGTGCAGTGGGTGGATACCGCTGGCAGTTCTACTACGGACAGGACTGGGATCTTTGGTATAGGCTTGCAGAGAGCGGAAGGTTCGCTGGGGTACAGGATGTGCTTTACCGCTGCCGCATTTTCCCCGAAGGCATTTCAATGCAAAACGCGGAGCGGCAGCGACAGATTCATGCGTGCTCACGCGGTGCGTTTCTGGCAAGGCGCAAAGGTGAGGACGAAACGCATTTCCTTGGAGATGTGGCAGCGATACGGCCTTCCAAAGCCACAAGAAGGAAAATGCCAACAGCCAGCTCGTCTGCGGCCGGATATTACTTTATCGGTGAAGTATTGCGGGGGAACAAGGATAATGGTTGCCGGAAATACTATAATAAAGCCATAGTGAGCAATTTGTTTTGCATAAAGCCATGGGTGCGGTTAGTCCAGACCTATCTAAATTATATCCTTCATTTTCAACGAATGGAGAAATGAGTGAGAATTGCTGACCGCATACTGTACCTTGTTTCAGAAGTGACACGTAAAAGTATTTCAATACGGGGTATGGGAAGAGCCTGTCGGGCCATTAACCGATGCATGATTGGACTTGGGGCTGAGCCGGTTGTTCTTGCCCGCATGAAAGACGGAACCGAACTGTTTGTGGATTTGAGAACCTATACAGAGATGTATGCTTACTATCGTGGGGAATACGACACATTATTGCAGAATACAGTCAAACGATTATTCAGGCCAGATCTGTTTTTTTTGGATATCGGGGCAAATATCGGTTTTTATACCATTAGCATAGGAAGTCATATTCGTGCGGCAAACGGGATGGGAAGGGTTATCTCCTTTGAGCCGTTCCCCGGCAATTACGCTCGCTTACGGGAGAACATAAGACGGAATCAGCTTGAACATTTTTGCCATACGGAAAAGATTGCTCTTTCAAATCAGGCAGGCAACGGGTTGATCACGCTACGAGAAGATTTTGAGCATGGCTCATCTACTGGAAACGCATCCATAGCTATTAACAATGTGTTTGACCAAGGGTTTCAAAAGGTGCCAATCACATTGAAGACCTTGGATGAGACCGTGGGGGGCCTGAACATCAAATCGGGAGAGATTGATGTTATTAAATTGGATATTGAAGGTCATGAAGGGCTTTGTCTTCAAGGGGGGCGAAATACTGTCCATGCCAATCGCCCGACCATATTGATGGAGGTCAACAAGGCGTTTTATGAAGCTCGGAATACGACTATCGAACAAGATGTGCTTCCGCAACTTCCCGATCGATATCGAATCTTTAGAAAGAAAAAGGATGGCTGGGCTAAAATCAAATCTTTTTCGGCATGTGACCCAATCGACAACGTATTCTTGGTGCCCGAAGAAAAGATGGGCATGAAAGAATATGCTGTCTTTGCTAAGGGGTGATGGTTTTTTCCCAGGGAGGAACCACAGAATATAGGCATGTGGTCTGTGGTTCCCCTTTAATTCGCTAAATTCGGATAATTAGCGTTTAACCCCCAAATGCTTATCAGTCCCCATTTCAGTATTTCAGCTTTTTCTTATTTTTCTTATGCCATCTGCAATCTCAATCGTTATTCCCACGTATGGACGTGACGGTGTTCTGTGCGATTTCTTATGCCATCTGCAATCTCAATCGTTATTCCCACGTATGGACGTGACGGTGTTCTGTGCGATACGGTCGCGTCGCTGCTGGCGCTTGTCATGCCTGCGGATGAGCTGCTTGTGGTAGATCAGACATTTGAGCATGAGGAGAAGACCACGGATCGCCTCACGGGGTGGGAGCAGGAGGGGGTAATTCGCTGGATCCGGCATCAGCCAGCGGGCGTGGTGGGGGCGATGAACCAGGGGCTACGGGAGGCCAAAGGTGATATCGTGCTCTTCCTGGATGATGATATTGTGCCGGACGCCAATCTGGTAGCGGCGCATCGCCGGGCATATATTGAGCATCTCGAGGCGTGGGCGGTTGTGGGGCGGGTGATACAGCCGGAAGACGCTGGAGAGAGGGATGAGGGCGGGAAGCTGAAGGCTGAAAAGGAGCCGCAGAATACACAGAAAAGCACAGAAATGTGGAGAGAGACGGAAGACGGAAGACGGAAGGCGGATGGCAGGGATCAGAGATCAGAGGTCAGAGGTCGGGTGGATAAATGCAGACTACAGGGCATTGAATCGCAGCTTTCAGGTTTCAACCC
>JFJP01027870.1_pt1 | contig 15553 bp, 19 predicted proteins | sample 431651 | NCBI WGS metagenome assembly JFJP01 (sample SAMN02602958, study PRJNA72255) | Microbial mat metagenome, whole genome shotgun sequencing project. | biome: fresh water; feature: sink hole; material: water; isolation source: purple microbial (photo- and chemosynthetic) mats found in... | reverse complement strand
TTGTAAAACGCATTTATTTTTTTCTCTTTAATCTTTTTTTTAGGAAATATTAAATTATAATAAATATTTATGAAATTTTTTTCAAAAAGTTCAAGAAAAATAAAAATTTTAAGTGTTTTTAAAAAAAAAAATTAAAAATATATTTTTTAAACAATATATGGTCTCAAAAACAATAAATGAATTTATTTAATTGATAAAAAAATTAAAAAAAATTATAAATGAAAAAATAGGTTTTAGAAAATGATATTTTTTTTTTTTTACCTGAAAAAAATTCACAAAAAATAAACAAAAGTTTTTGGTGAAATAAACTAAAAACAAATAATCTGAAGAAAAAAACTTAGCCAAAAATAATCAAAATCGAAAAACAATGGGACAATGTGTCGTAAAAGATTGTGGATTTAATGTTCAAAAGCTGAACGAGCCTCAGCGGAAGAATCTTAACGAATTTCTTAAAGAAGTCTTTTTTTTGAATTATTACCTTATTTAAATTTCTTTTTCAGAGAATAAAAGACAAATATAGTTCTATGGACTCTCTAATAAAAGCGTCAAAATCCCATTCTTCAATAGAAATATATGAAGAAAATCATAAACAAAATCTTCATAAAGCAGAAGAAAATTACAATAGTTCGATTGAAGAAGGACGCAATCAAACACAACTAGGTTATTTTTCTTAAATTGTCTAAAATCAATAATTTTTAATTCAAGAAACTGAACAAAATGCCAAGATTTCGAAGAAAGGATCAGATAATATGTCTTGTTCGACGAGAAACCTCAAAAAATTCAAAGATTTATCGCTAAATGATTCCTTTTTGAAAAACAAGCATTTTTTCACTCCAAAAACCTCTGAAGATGATAATAAACATATTATAACAGCACCTGATTTTGTAAAGAATTCGAAGAGAACTTTTGAAAAAAAGCAAGACGCTTCGCCACTTTTAACAACTATACCAAATGAAAATAATGATAAGAAGTTTCAAAATGGCTTTCAAAATAATTTTTTTAATCCAATGAATTTCGAAAGTCCAGAAAACCATATTCCTACCCCCACCAAGGTTGAATTCGGCAATATTTTCACTGAAGAAGAATTATCAGATGAGAGTGGAGACCTTGAGAATTTCGAAAAGAAATTCCCTCAGGAAATTATCGAGAAATATGATCGTAAAAGCAAGAACACTTTAAAATGAAAAGTTTTCTCTTATGAAACAATTTTTGTTTAATGTTTTATTATAATATACCGTTTTTTAAGTAATAAACATAATAAGAGCTGATTATTTAATAACAGTTTATTTAAGTAATAAACATAATGAGCTCTTAAAAATCAGGGCTTTCTTAACAAAAAAATATTTACTGATAGGTTGTTCTGCTATAAATGATAAAAATATAATAAAATTAGAAAATTGAAGATATTTGCATGAGTTTTTGTTTAGCATTTTGTGATTAATCCTATTTTAATTTTTTGGAAATTAATTTTTTTTTAAAAATGAAATCGAAGAAAAACATCACTCCAGGAAAAATAATTTCCAAAAGATTTGTTATTTCTAAAAAAATCGGTGAAGGTTCCTTTGGATGCGTATACCAAGGCTATGATATTCAAAATGGTGTGGAGGTTGCTATTAAAATTGAAGAATTTTCTAAGAATGAAGAGCGAAATAAGAAGGAAAGTTTGTTGAAAGAAGCTCGATTCTTACATGATTTGAAAGAAAATTGGGGAATTCCTACCCTGTTTTACTTTGTGAAGACAGAAACCAAAAGGATCTTAGTGATGTCTTTGTTAGGTATCAATTTGGAAGTAATGTTTCAGAAACAAAAGAGAAGATTTTCCTTAAAGACAGTGCTATCCTTAGCTGAACAAATGCTTTTAAGATTAGAACAGATTCATTCAAAGGATATTATTCACAGAGATTTGAAACCTGAGAATTTCTTGTTAAGTAATGATGCAAATGATGATTTGATCTATTTAGTTGATTTTGGGCTTTCGAAGAAGTTTCGAACAAAAGGTGTGCATGTTGGCTACAAAAGTGGGTTTGGTCTAATAGGAACTGCAAGGTATGCGAGTTTAAACGCACATATGGGAAATAATCAATCCAGAAGAGATGATTTAGAATCTTTGGGGTATATGTTTATTTATTTTCTCAAAGGACATCTTCCTTGGATGAATTTGCATGCAAATACAAAAGAAGAAAAGCATAAATTGATCATTTTGTCAAAGAAAAACACGTCACTTCAGAAAATATGTCAAGGATTACCTTTCGAATTCGAACAATATTTGATCTATGTGCGAAACTTAAAATTTGAAGAAGATCCGAATTACACCTTTTTGAAAACTCTATTTAAAAGAGTGGCATCAAGAAATCATTATGAAAATGGGTATGAATGGAACTTTAATCACATTAAAGGTATTAGTGAAAAAAATATCAGCAAAAAAGAGAACAAAACTTCATTAATTGAAGAAAGTGATTTCAGAATAGAAGACAAACAATTTGATAAAAGAAATGCCTTAACAAACAGCCATACTAATTCATTTCATAACCCAGTAAAAATTCCAAAATTCTTCACATTTTAGAAAAAAATTTAAAAAATTCAAATAAAAAGAGCTGTTTTAATCCCAGAATTTCAAAATATTCTGATTTAAGCAAAACAATGGTGCGATTAGATGAAGCAAGTCTCGAAGACGAAGAGTCGGAATTCGATGAGTTGGGGTATAGCAAAGCCCATTCTTCAAAAACCAATAATCATCAGAATCAAACGAATTATATTGAAGAAAAAGAATATGATAATTTACAATATTTAGAAGAATTCAATGCGGAAAGTGATGAAAATGTTACTGGCTTTACGAAAATGGACTTTATTAAACTGAATCCCATCGAAAAAAAATGTTTGGGCGATTTAAACAAAAAAAAATTCTACAATTATGTGACTTTTTCTTCTTATTTAAACGATGAGGAAAACTTCAAAACTGAAAATACTGATGAATTTATCTATCAAACTGACAAATTGATTGATAGAATAAATTTATTGGAGTCCAATCAAATAAAGTAATTTTTTTCAAAAGAAAATTTGAGTTATTTAAAATTTTTATGGAAAAAAGAAAACATTTAGGTTTTTAAATGAAATGTTAAAAAATGTTTTCAGCTTTTGCTTACCTACATAAACTTTGCTCCCATCTTTGTCAATATTTGTAAAAAAAATAAAAAATTAAATAGTTAAAAGAAACGATCGAATCCAATTTTTAATTGTTAATTTTTTGAAAAAGTACTTCATTCAAAAAGAAAAAATAAAGAATGTTTTTAATTCAATTTTTATTGATTAAAAATTTTCCAAAAATACTCTGGTAAAATTCAAAAAAAAAAAAAAATTTAATTAATTTTTACTAAAAAAATCTAATTTTTTAATGAAATGAATTCAACATTTCTTTCTAAAGAAGGGTCTGAAGACTCTGAATTCCAATTCAAGGACAATATTTTTGCTTCATCTCAGTTTTCTTTCTATTTTCTTCATCTAAAAAAAACCATAAACACAGATTATTTGATCTAAATAATAAGCCTTTCCAAAAAACCCCATTAGATTGGAAAAAATATCTACAAGACTCCAATTTTGTGAACGATGCACTAAGTTTTGAAAAATGGGATAAAAATCTGGATTTTGAGACTTCAAAGTCAATTTATAATTTCATTTAATAAATTGAATTTAAAAAAAAGTGTTCTTGTCAATGATTTAACGAGAACCAGAGCAAATGAGGATTTTTTCAAAAAGGAGTCCACAAAGAAGAATTTAAGGAATATGACTACTTTTTATTGCAAATCCAATAATGTGAACTACCAGCAAGGCTTATTGGAAGTTCATTTAGATTTTTTTTTCTTCTCTAGATAATTTATATTATTTAAAGCTTGTGATCCCTTTTTTATTGCTGAGATCTCCTAAGTTTAAATTGAGCAAATGCTATGCTTATTTCAATTGTTTTATGAGAAAATTTTATAAGAATATTTTAAGACAAAGGGTTTTAAGATTTTTAATTTTTTTTTGGTGAAATTTTTCTTTTTTTCACAGTTTATGAACAATAATCAAGAACTGATTCATACCAAATCAGCTATTTATTTTTGTGAAATTTTATTGAGATACCATTCTGCCAAATTACATAATTTATTCATAAAATCAGATATTCATCTGGAAACCTTTTTAACTGCATGGATAATGACTTTATTTTCCAAGTAAAATTTTTTCTTTTCTTCATAAAATAATATGTTTTCTTTATAAGAGGAACTGATTTAAAATTAGTTTATATAATTTTCGATGAATATATCAAAAGAGATAAAAAAGAATTTCTCTTTTATTTGGCAATTGCTTTGATTTTAATGAACAAAGAGGTTTTCATAAAATTTATTCATTTATATTTTTATTTATTCATAAAGAAAATTATTGAAATGAATAATATTGATCCTAATGATAATTCAGAATTATTGATGTTCCTTAACAAGGATCTCAAAAACCTCACCTCTTCCGAACAAATTTTTCAATGGTTTTCGTTGTATTAAAAGAAAAAAAATGTCATTTTGATTTTATTTTTTTTTAGAGCAGAAAAAATCGAGCAAAATACTCCAAAATCATTTGAAAATTTTGTTGATTATTCCGGTTTTTCAGAGAATTCAAGTTTTTTCCCAAACAAAATTCAGAATTATCCAAACTATTTTAGTTTTAAGTCTGGAAGATATGCAAAATTTATTGCAAGTAAGACAGCATAAAATCATGCCAATATACCCCTCTGAGATATTGGAATTTATTTTGGGAATTCAACAGAATAAACCAAACATTATGAAACAGATAGAGAAAAGAACGATTGATTATTTGTTTGTGGATTGTCGTTTAGAAAATAAACTGATCACAATACCGAAAACATGCTATATTCCATCTAATTTTGAAAATAAAGTTTTGAATTTTTTTTCTAAATTTGTTAAATTTGCTAATTTTTTAGAAATTTGACAAATTCGTTAAAGAACTTTTTGAAAAGGATGAGAATACTCATTTAATTTTTATGGTTTCGAAAAATAAAAAAGAATATGAGATTGTTCTCAATTGTATTAATGCTTTATATAATAAGCAAAGAGATCATTTAGCTTTGCTTGAAACACCGTTTGAAGTAAAAAATAAAACAAAAAGATTTTTAAATATTTGATAGCATTTAATCAAAGAAAATGAGAAGGCTTTGCAAAAAATTGAATTTTCCATTAAAATAAAAGAACAAAGTTTTTTAGGGAAATTAATAAATTTTTTTAAAAAGTTTTTTTAACTCAAATTTTTATAATTTTTTAATAAAAACAATATTTTTTTAGTTAAATCAATTTTTTTATAAAAAACAAAGACTTTGTTTTTTAGTTTTCAAAAAAATTTTAATTCAATATTTCTAAGAATAGAAAAAAACGCTTTCATTTTAAAAAAATTGACTTTGTTTTGAGCAAATAAAGACATATTTAAAACAATTTTAATCTTTACAAAATTTATTAATTGCCTTTATTTTCTGCTTCAAAATGATTGCATTTACAAGAGCAAATGCTGCATCCTCCAGAACTAAACGATGAATTCCGATCAACAAACTCTTCCATTTCACAGTCATTATTAAGGCCATTTCTCTCAATATTCAACCCTTTCAAAACATTCATATTATTCTTTTTTTTTAATGGTTCAAGTTTTTCTGGGAATAAATATTCACAAATAATATAAAAATAATGTGCAAAAACGAACCCACCAACAATATCGATAATGTAATTGGTCCTTAAAATCAAAGTCACAAACACTTGTGTGATCAAACAATTGAAGCTCAACCATTTCAAGTATTTGAAGTCTCGTTTTGTGAATTCCAGAAGTGAGATTGTCGACATTCCGATTTGTCCAGAATAAAAGAAATCACTTGAGCTGAAATGTGAAAAAGTCAATGAATAAACTCCAGGATATTCCCATAAAAGGTCTGAAGGCGCTTTCATCACAAAAACTCCATGAAGTATGACCTTCAACGCATAAAACAGAAAAAAAGTGATGAAAATTCGATAGTTTTTTGCATAGAAGATAAAGGAATATAAGATCGAAAGCAGAATTAAATCTAAAAGCAATGATGAATATACTATGATCATATTCTTTAGAAACGAATGCTCCTTGAAAAAAGAGTTCAACGGTTTCGTAAATGCAACAGTTTTGTCATTTATGCAATAGGTTTCTTCTTCTGTGATCATATAATTGTCAAGAGAATTGATTATAAGCGAAATTAGTAAAGTTGAGACTCCTAACACTTTCAATATAAAAAATTTGCGGGCTGCTAGGTTTTTTGACCAGACAAAATCAAGAAAATTTGTTGGATTTTTCTCTAACTCTCTGTTTTTTTTCATTCGTATTTTTTAAGAAAAAAATCTTTGAATTTAAATTTTTTGTGTTTTTAATCAAATTTTTTTTTAAGGAAAAAAATCTTTGTCTCAAAAAAAATAAATATTTTTACTTTAAAAATTTATAATTTTTTTCTTTCATATTTTATTCAATTTTTTCATTATTTACTTGGGATAGTAATTCCCATTTTCCTTGTTCATTTTCCTAATTTTTTTTTTAAATTACGGTTTCATAAAAATAAGAAGTAGTAATAACCTGAAAGACTTGAACTGAAGTTTCATTATTATTCGCTGATGATACAGCCAACATATTTCCAGCCAAAGACCAACTAACTCTCCAAACAGGTCCTTCGAAAGGTGCTAGTTCTTCCTTCTCAATCTTTTGTTCATTTGTATTAAAATTATACAATTTCCATAAAAACACTTTTGAATCCTATAAATTCTCTTAATTTCATTTTTTTTTTGCTTATCATTATACTTCTGAACAGCTAGCCAATAAATCATAATTATTTCCAATAGCAGGACACCATGCGATGTCTCTCACCCAATCAGTATGTCCATCTCCATCTCCTCCCAGTTTTTGAACGCATTCAAATGATTTTTTAACTTAAAAAAAAAACTGGATCAGAACTCATTTAATAGAAATATGAAATTATTTTCAACCCCAATCATATATCCATATTTTTATTGAACTGTCACAACTAGCTGAAGCTAATTTAAGAATTGGTTTATTTTTTTCCTGATTTTGTGCCTTTTTCAAAAATTAACAAAGAAAATATTTAAATTTTTATTACATTTAATTCCTCAAAATTCAATAATGGAGCCCATGAAACAGAATTTACACCAAGATCATGAGCTTGGAATTTTTCAACATTTTCCCATACATCATCAGAATTTCTTGTGAATATTGAAATCCAGCCATCTGAGCTGCACGCTGCTAATTTTAAACCAAATTCCCATGGAGCCCAAGCAATGCTGTTGACTAATGAATGATGGAAGCTATTACAGAAATTCTACGAAATTTTCAAGAAAAACCTGATCCTTGATGCTCAGAATGACTTATAACAAGAGTCCATTCATTATTTTTCACTTCTTTCCAAATGCAGACCTTTTTATCAAATCCACATGAAGCCAAAATATTTCCAAATTTTGGATGTGCCCATGAAACTTGCCACACTGGTCCATTATGGCTTGAAAAAAAAAGTTAAAAATGGCAATTTTGATTAAAAATACGCTTTAAAAGAGGCTAATTTAGTTGAATTGTCTTTTCGGGAAACATCAAAAACCTTGATAAAACCATCAGAGGAGCATGTAGCCAATCTTTTTCCATAATAATCGTATTGAGCATCATGCTAAAACGAACAATTTTTTGAGTTATATTTAAAATGGTTTTAATTTACGATCATTGCTTCATGCTTTGTATCAATTGAAGAAATTTTTTGAATGGGTTCTGCGACTTCCATTATTTAAAAAAAAATTAAATATTTTATTGATAATTTAAAAAAAAAAAGGTCTGAAAATAAATACTAAGAAAAAAACGATTTTTTTTATATTATTTCCCAAAAAAGATACAAATGACAAAAATTTTTTGCGATTTTTAAAAAAAAAAATTAAAAAGATTTGTTTCAAAAAATTTCAAATGCAATATTATAATTTCTGTTTTTTCAAGACTTTATTCACATCTATATTCTCACGTCAATTAATTGCCATTTCTATCCGATTGAGCCATAATTGCTTCATCTATGCCAATTAAATATTGAAATTTTGAAACATTGTCCAAAGCTGAGGCAAATTTTTTATTTTCTAAATTTTTTTTTAATTTTTTCATAATTTCTTCTTTGTTTTTTTCATTTTCTAACTTAATTTTTGAAACAATTCTCTCATCATTTTCTTCGATTTGTTCTCTAATTTCTAATATTTTCTCTAAATAATCATCATTTTCTATTTTCAGCTCATTTTCTTTGACATATCCTTCCAATTTTAACTAAAAATAATAGGTTTCCTATATTTAAGATCAAAATAATAATAAAATAAAAACCATATAAATGGCTCTTTGGAAATCATTTTTCAATGTATTATAAGCTTCATTGATATAGGCTGAATAAGATTGACTGTAATTCATCAGATTCTACAAAGAAATTGAAAATATTTTATGTTGGTTTAAAAAAATAACATTTTTAGACTTTCTCATGATTTTTCATTCGATCTGGATGGAAATTCATCTGCAATTGCTTGTATTTTTTGTCCAAATCCTTCAAATTTATCGAGAAATTAGGTGGACTTTCAAAGAAAAATAAATAAAATTTCCAGAGGCTCAAAAAATGTTACATTTCAAATAATTGGAAATATGTCAGTTTATAGATAGTTTCAGAGGGATCTTGAAGAAAATTGCAATCTCCACAAATTAAAGAGGTTTTGAAATGTTTTTTCTTGCAGTTCTTTTTTGTTTTTTTTTTTTTTTTTTTTTTTTTTTTTTTTAATAAAAAACTAAATATTTTAATATTTCCCATTTGTGATACTGGAATAAGAATATTTTATTAAAAACTCAAACTTTATTCAAGTTTCTAATTTTTATTATAAACCCTAAAACAAACAATATCTTGAAGGTGGAAAAATCTTACGAAAATTCCATTATTTAAACTGGCTTTGAAATTTGAATTATTATAATATAAAAATATTCCTCCAAAAAAACAAAATAAATGTCAATTCAAACCCTAGAAAAAAAGAAAATGCCTTCTTTTGGTTTATTATATATATTTTAATAAAATTCAGGCGTTTTTTCACTAGTGTCTATTGAAGAAGAGTTCCAAACACAAACGACAGAGAAGTCTAAATTATTCTTAGAAATCGTCGAAACAGTCAAAGTTCGAGGTATAAAAGCAATGAGTTTGGACCCTTACAAATCAACATTGAGTCTTCCGATGGAGAAACTACCAGAATTAGAAGAAATTATTATCATTTATGAGAAACTGATAAAAAAGTTAAAAGCCTTAAATTTTATAATTTTTTGACTAATTTTTTACTTTTTAGGAACAAACAATCCAAAAAAAACTGGAGTTTTCATGAAAATCAACTCCTTGTTTGGCTAGTTTTGAATTATTGCTTAATTAAAGAAATTAATCTTTTATCAATTGTAAATTTTTTTTTTAAATTAAAATTTGTGCTTATTTTAAGTTTTATCAAATTTTAATTTATTTTTAACAAACTAGCCTGAAAAAGAAATGACTGAAATCTTGAGTATTTTTCCAGGAAAATCCTTCGAACAAACCAAATTCAAATGGTTTTCATTAAGAAAATGCCATCTTTACAGTACTCCATGGACCAAAGAAGAAGATGATATCCTGAAGAAACTAATCATGTTTTATAAAATTTTTTTTTAAAATAAGTAATTTTTTTTTTTTTAAATTAGTGAAAAAGGGTCAAATAAATGGAATGAAATCTCCAAAGAAATGAATAAACTCTCAGGATCCAACGTTTTTCGTTTGGGAAAGCAATGTAGAGAAAGATGGAATAATCATTTAGATCCTTCTTTGAATCGGTTTGAACTTATTTTCTTATATTTTTTTATTTTTAAATTATTAAAATCTCTATTTCTAAAGTGGTCCATGGACAAAAGAAGAAGATTTACTACTGTTAAACACTATAATGGAAGTAGGCAAAAGATGGTCAGATATTGCCAAAAAATTGGTTGGTAGAACCGAAAATTCAGTGAAGAACCGTTTCATTAGCTTAATGAACAAAGAAAAATCATTGTTGAGTTTAGAGGAGGAAAGTAATAATTTGCCAAATGATGAGTCGATAGATTCGCAGACTTCTGATGATATCGAAGAAAATGCTTTAATCAAATCCCTGATTTTCACAATGGAAAAAGACTCTCCTGGAGGTAATTTATCCATGTTTTTTGGTTTTTTAATTAAAAAAAAAAAAAAAATGCTAACAGCAAAAAGCCTGAAAAATGTCAAGGTGAAAAAGAATTTACTGATGGATTTGATAAATCAAGAAAAGAAATCGAAAGAAGAGGAAGAATTCTTGACGAATAACAACACTCAAATCAATAATCTGAAGATTTTCACACCGAATATTGATCGAAATCCTAGTCAAATGAAAGAAGACAATTTTGAAACTTTATTGGGCAGAAGCAATATTTATTCATGTTTTAATGAAACAATGAAAACAAGTAAACTCAAAAAAAATTTAAAATTTAAAATAAACAAATAATTAAAAAAAAAAAATTAATTTGGAAATTATAAAATAAATATTTTTTTTCATAATTTCATTAAGATGAAATGTAAAATTATAATTTGCTTTTTATTTATTAAGCAATGAACAAAGCTCCGAGCAATATGAACACTCCTGGAACAAACTTCGAGCCTACCAGACTCCTTAATTCAGCCCAATCGACTAATTTGCAAGACGTTCTGAAACGAGATTTCGCTAACTTCTTTTTAGGAAATAAAAACCCATTAGTTACATTAGTTCATGGGATCCAATTGATTCGGTTCAGCCTTTTTATGTTTCAAAGAGACTGCAACAAATCACTTGACAACAACACTTTAAATCAGGAGAAAAAAATGGTGAATGTAAAGGATTTCAACTCTTTGCTCTATGAAAACAATTTCCAAGATCTGCAATTATCTTTCATTAATCCTGTAAAAAACGATCTCTTTTTGCTGAACCCTATGACTGAAATCGAATTAAGCCAAATGGAAATGAACGTTGACACACAAAATGCTTTGATAAATATGTCAAAAATGAACAATTTGACAAACTCCAATTTTCTTCAAATGCCTCAAAACTTTTCACCTTTTGTAAATCTAATTAGCCCCAATTTTACTCCAATCATGAATAGAGGTGGTTTCAACACTGCCCCGAATATGATGAATTCAAATAACATGTTAGGCTTCAACAACATCAACTCAAATTTTAGCTCTCCTGCTGTCAATTTTAATCTCTTCAACAATCATAACGAATTTTTACTTTCAAAAATACTAGAAAATATGAACAATTCGAATAATTCGAGCATTTCAAATAATGGGAATAACCTGAATAATAATCCTAATAATTTGAATCAAAACAATTTGAATAATCTGAACAATTTGCACAATCTGAACAATTTGAACAAAAGCATGGAAAAAAATGGTAATACTAATAATAAAATTAATATAAAGATGGAAGTCGATGATGAAAACAGTCTACTGAAAAAAAGGCTCAAAGATTTATAATCTTAAATAATTTTTGAGATTGACCTATGATTAAATTTGGAACAATCATTTTTTTAAATTTAAATTTAACGTATTAAATGAAATAATTCATTATTTAGTGGGTTTATGTTGTGTATGCATACGATCGCTCTTTGAGTAAAAAATTTTTAAAAAAGTTTTTCGTTTTTTTTTTTAATTATATCTTTCAGTTAATATATTATTTAAGCATTCAAGACTATAAATTAACTCCATTTCAAATTTGGCAGCTTAAAATAAAAAACATTTTAGATAAACAAAACAAAGAAAATTAAATACCGATCGCCAAAAGTGTCACATGGCATTTTTCCCAAGGAAAAAAATTAATTTTTAAATTATTGCTGTTTTGCAAATTTATTTCAAATGGCTTAATCACAATATTTTTTATAAATTGCTTGAGTTCTCTCGTCATCAATTTATTTACCTAAATTCAGCATTATTTATTGAAAGTAATTTTATTTTACTTGTTTATAATCGAAATGATCATGGTAATAACCATAGATATTATGTGTATAATACCAAATTGATATTCGCAAAGGGTCAGTATTAACATTTTCTGCGTCCAAAAATCTAAAAAATAATTTAAAATTTCACTTCTATAAAATATTAACGTCCGCTTTGTCATTTTTGTTAAAGTATTAAACTCCTGAAAAATTTTCTGAGCAATATCTGGCAAAAACTCACTTAAAATTGAATAACCATGGGTATTGAAGTTAAATTCCTACAAAATAAACATTATTCTTATTTTTAATTATTCAAAATTTTACATGAGAATGCAAAATACGATATTTTTGAAGATTGAACTCTTCTAATGTTTTAATGCTTCTTGAAATAAATTTCGTGAATGCGATATTGCTAATTTCTTTCTCTAAATCATTTTCAGCTTCTTGTAAGAAGTCGGCATCAGGTGCTGAAATTTCCTCATTGCTGTTCAATTTCGGATCGATTTCATCACCAAACCCAAACTTTTCTGTTGAAATCTTTTCAGTTTCTTCTAATTTTCTTAATAAACTAATGATGTCATCATTTTCTTAAAAAAAATTAAAAAATTTACAAAAAAAATATCATTATTTAATAATGAGACTTAAATCATGATTAAAAACTGGAAAAAGGTTGGTTTTATCATCAAATGACTTTCTTTTAATATATTTGTTTTCTTCTAAGCAATAATACCCCATATCGTATTCAAGTTTGATCCCATTTGAAAAGATAAAGCATGACCACGAGTGATAATAGCACAAAATCACAATAGCATGAAGTAATTCAGGGATATTCCATTGATCTTTTCCTTTAAGTAATTCCTAAAGTTTTAAACACAATACAAATTCCTCAAAATAAATATTTACTTTTATGCAGTTAGATTGATATAAAGACCATGGTTTATAGGCTATCAAAGAATTTAATTCTTGTAGATTTCGAATCTTTTGAGGAGCTGCTTGTAATCCTTCTTCAAGCCATTTTACATCACCCCCAATGCTTAGAAAGTGCTGACTTAAATGATAAAAGTAATAATTGCAGCCATAACAAGAAATAGCCTATCAAAATAAACTATCATCAAATAAAAAGAAATAAATTTTAGTTTTTTTACCATAATCGCAATGAAGAATCGCCAATCAAGAGGCAAAGGTCCAGACTCTAGCATAATGCAATGTTTTGATTCCAAGTTAATTTGTAATAATTCTGGATACCAGCATAAAAGTCTTTCTAAATGCGGTATTTTGCCATCGTTTTGTTCAAAGATCTCTCCCAACAAATTAAAAAAGTCTTCTTTGGAAATTGTGATGATTGGAGGGAAGGGAAGTTTGATTTCTTCGCTATTCGATAAATATTTGGCTAAGGCTTTTATTGAAGGAATTTCTTCAGTTGTATAGAATCTGCTGACTTTATTTTCTTCTATATTACCTTTCTAATGAAAAAAAACATTAAAATTAATTATTATTAGGATAGTTTAAAAATTTTTGTTGTAACAAAAAAAAAAAAAACGTTGTATTCTCGATAGAAAGTTTCGAAAAGCTCTATCACATCACAAAAGGGATTCTGAAAAATTAAAATCTTTATCTTCTCGAAAATAAACGAATTTCCTCTATTTTAAAAAAAAGACAAAGAATAAGTATTGAAAAATTTCAAAAAAAAGCACGTTTTTTGATTTTGAAAGGTCTCAATCATTTCTCTTATTTCAGAAATGACATTTTTTACCTAAAATAAAAAGAGGAAATTTTAAAGAAAGTCTGAGTTTATGGAAAACCATCTCTTGTCGAATTTGTGGATTCTTTGGAAATTTTGTTGGGAAAATTTTCATAATTTCCTGAGTTTCTTGATTAAAGTTCAAAAAATTTAGGTGATCATTTTGATTTGATTCTTCCATATATGACTCAAAGGTTTTTTTTAAAAAAATTTATGATAATTAAAGATTTTTTTAATTAAAAACAAAAGCATTTATTCATCATATACTTCCTGAAAATTTTAAATTTTAATCTTAAATCTTTTTATTTTAAACCTTAAAATAAACGAAATCTTGATTTATATTAATTAAATTAAATTTCTAAAATAAAATATTCAAAAAATATCAGAATAAAAACAAAATATTAATTAATTTTTTGATTTTTGTGAATTTTGCAATTCTGGGCATTCTATTTATTACAACAGAAAAATGAAAAACATACATTAAATGAAAAAAACTATGTTTTTATGTTAACTTCTTAAGCTTTTAGTTGCATAATCTTGAAACATTTCTTCAAATTCATTTTGAATTTCATTGTCTGTTTCAAATCTTTTGCTCATTTGTTCGAATTGAACTGCAGAACTCAAGAGAGATTTTATTGCAGAAGAAGAGTGATTTGTTGTGCAATCTTCAGACTCAGAAACTTTTAGGGATATTGGTGGTGTGATTTTCTTTTCTATTAGATCATTCCAATCGATTTCATAAAAAAAATCATGATTTTTTATTTCATTGATTGTTAATCTTTTGTTTGGCTAAATTTATTAAAATTTTCCATTTTTTAATAAAATGCTTCGTTTTTACATCTTTTTTTAGCATATTGGTGATCAATTCTTTTATAACTGTTGGAGTTTCTTTTGGAAAAACGGGCTCTTCCTAGATAATTATATTAATTTTATAAAATAATAGTTTTTTTAAAATACTTCCACAATTTTTTTATATAATAAATCATCACTTTTAGAAGAAAAGGGAGGCTGATTCATCGATAATTCATAAAAAGCACAGCCTAGACTCCAAATATCTGCTGATTTATCATATTCCTTTCCTAAATTCAAATTAAATTTCTATTAAAAGCAAAATAAATTATGCCTAAAAGTATTTCAGGAGCAATGTAATTTGGAGTTCCACAAGCTCCTTTTAATTTTTTTCCATCTTCAATCACTATATTAAAACCTTGGTAAATTTTTGAACTCTTCTTTAAACTTACTTCTCGCTGATCCGAAATCTATCAATCGAATATGTCCATCTTCATCCATCAAAGTGTTTGACAGTTTTAAATCTCTATAATAAATTTTACTTTACTAGCTAAAATCGATAATAGAAACCCATAAAACACTTGCATATTTTTGTGTAAATATTCAAGAGCAGATACGATTTCAGCCATATAGAATCTTATCGTAAAATAAATATTCCTTTTCCGCCGTCTGGTATTTATTGCTGAAAGCAGATCTCCACCTTGTAAATATTCAATAAGAAATGCGATCTTGCTTTCATCTTGAAATGCGTATTTCAGATGAACTATAAAAGGATGCCTGTTTTCCAGCAAAATTTTTCTTTCCACTAAAAAGCATATTAGCATTTTCTTTTGTATTTTTTATATTTTTTTTTAACTTATAATGCAACTCATATCACGAATTTCCTTTTTTTTTATGATTTTCATTGCAAGAGTTTCATCAGAATCGACTTTTTTCACCAGAAATACTTTTCCATATGATCCTTTGCCTAATAAC
>JFJP01038827.1_pt1 | contig 15556 bp, 9 predicted proteins | sample 431651 | NCBI WGS metagenome assembly JFJP01 (sample SAMN02602958, study PRJNA72255) | Microbial mat metagenome, whole genome shotgun sequencing project. | biome: fresh water; feature: sink hole; material: water; isolation source: purple microbial (photo- and chemosynthetic) mats found in... | reverse complement strand
GGCATAAAATCCTTTTCCGGTTGTCATTCCGGCAAAAGCGGAGGCTTTGAATAAGTTAAACTCCTTTTCGTATTTTACTTCCAAATACGATGAATAATTCTGTTCCAGCGTTATAGCCTTTCGATCGGCACCCCAGAACCAAAGCGAGTAAAGAAACGATACAGGTATATTTTTAAACGGCGCATAGATCAAATATGCATCAAGCATGTGCATGGTGGTTTTTCTTTCCACGTTGAAGAAATCGTGTTTAGCCCCGGCTGAATCGTTAATTCCAAAAAAGTCGGTTAGGCCGAGTTTCAACTTTGGAAAAAGCTGGTATTCCAATGTGAAGTCGATTTCGCTGTAAGTGCGACGTTCAAAAGGGTACGATCCCCAGATAAGAATATTCAGTTTATCGTTGGCATATCCCAGCGAAGGTTGTAGAAGTGGTGCTTCGGAATAACTTACGCCCCGCCATATCCAGCGATTCGCAAGATCCACCTGTGTGTAAAAACAGGAGTCGTTCAGTTGTGCTTTTACATTTAAAAGGATAGTCAGAAATAAGGCCGTCAATAATAGTTTCTTCATTATTTAACTTTTCTATAAACTGAATTTTCAAGTTTTACCTTTTTGCCAGAAGAGTTTGGATTTGCACCACCGGCAAAGTCCTCAATTACCAAATCATTCACATGCACGCACTCTATACCGTGGGTAAAGAATGCAGGTAAGTCATTTTCCCAGGTGAGTTTGAATTCTTTAATATTGAGTCCATTCACATGTTGTGCGTAAATTCCCGGGATGTCGTGCTCAAAAATCTGCATTTCGATGGGTGAAGCCGGACGAAGATCGATGTTACCGCCATAGGTAAGTGTTTCCTTCCCCTTTCTCAAGTGCAACTGAACATTGTTAAACCGGATATTTTCCAGGGTGCTTTCTTTAAGTCCGAATATCAGGATGCCCTGTTCGCCGGTAGCATTGATATTGTTGAACTGAACATTTTTTATCTGTCCTGCCTTTCTACCGGGAAATCTCGAAATACAAGAGAGGTGAATTGGTTCACCGTGTCCCCACCACTGACCGTTCAATAGTTTGGTTTCGATAACGATATCGGTGAATATCAGGTCTTCGATATTGCTGTCGTCATGGGCAAAAATACCAATGCCGCGGTGCGAGTCGTATATGATTATGTTGCTGAAAACACAACGGCGGATGGGATGCTGACCGTATCCAATCCGTATTCCCGATGAGCTCGATTTCAGCACGCAATTGGTCACGGTCATATTCTCGCCATAAATGGTTTTATTGCCGTATTGGTGTTTGTCCTGTTCCGCAGAGTTAAAGCCCGGTGTTTCTTCATCTTTAGGGAAACCGGTGAGCACAATAGCATCATCACCGGCAACAATATTGCAATTGGAGATACGGATATTTCGGGATGCAGTACAATGGATTCCGTCGCTGTTTGGAATAAGTATGTTATTCTGAATAGTGACGCCATCGATGACAAGATCGTCGCAATACCCGAAGCGGGTAGCCCACGAAGGAGTATCAAGAATGGTGATTCCCGTGATGGAAACCTTTGTGCAATGATAAAATACAATCGTCATTCCGGGTTTGGGTTTCCTTTTGAGCGGACCATCGGTGAAGAAGGTACCTTCGGGCATGTAGTTCTGCTTCTGTCGGGTACGATTCTTGTCGAACTCTTCATAGATGTGGTTTTTATCCGTTTCATAGAATTTTATTCCGTTTGCCTGTATGGTTCCCTTTCCTGAGATCGAGACATTGTAAGCATCTTCGCAAAAGATTATTCCGTTTTTATGGAAAGTGGTACTATAATCCTCAAGATTTTCACTGCCCGAAAGCACGGCACCAGCCTCAAGGAGAAGGTTCACATTGCTTTTCAGGACAATCGTACCGGTAACGAATGTTCCGGCAGGCACCAACACTGTTCCACCGCCGTTTTCAAAGCATTTGTTAACAGCATCGTTAATGGCCTTGGTGTTTAAGATGATCCCACCGGCCTTGGCGCCAAAATCAATTATATTATAAACCTCTGCCTTTGTTACATTGCTTATCAGAAAGAAAAAGGCTGTGAACAGTTTTAAATAGAAAATCTTCATATGTTTTTTGTTTTACTGGTTTGTGAATTTCAGAGAATATCCGGTGAATGTGTCATAATTTTATGAATGGTTCATTTGATGGCTATTTGATGGTAAGTTTCTCCGAATTCTGCTGCCGTATTTTGGCAACTTCAGTGTTGGTAAGCTTCTTTCCCATGTAAGTGAGGTTTTCAATGGAAACTCCAGATACATTTTTTTCCTTGTCGAACCCATGGAAAACCGAAAAAGGCATCAAACCCCCAACAACCTGAATGTCTTTAAAAACGATATTGCTTATTTTACCGCGAAACTTACTGTGGTATGCTTCTTTCCCGGCGGGCGGTTTCTGTACGCCGTCCCACGCTCCATGCAGGTAGTTGTTTTTAATGAATTCGGGATCTCGGATGCCATCGGGGCCCCATTGCGAAAAGAAAATAGCCACATCGAAAAGTTTCTGGCGGCAATCTTCCACTCGGATATTTTCGAAAACTACATTGTGAACATGCGCCTGACCGGCATTATGAATGCTCATGGCGGCACCGTCCTCCACATGGAGAATATCGATGTTTTCGAATCGGATATTTTTTACTTCGTTGGAATAGAGTTCGAAACCAATTTCGATGGCATTGCCCCAGATGGAATTCCAGAACACACAGTTTTTTACCAGAATATTGTCCGTAGGATGCTCGGCAGGGTATTTTCCGCCTGATTTAATGGCCACGCAATCGTCCTTGGTATGGGCAAAAACGCCATCAACCACCACATTGGTGCACCGGAAGATATCCAGTCCGTCATCGCTGGCACTTTCGCTAACAATCCGGATGCCGTTTATTTCAGCTTTATTGCAATGGAACAGGGCGACCTGCCAGGTGGTGCCGTTATGAAGAATGATATCCCTTATATCCACATTCTCGCAGTTTTCGAGATGTATAAAGCGGTTGTTATTCCCTTCGGTTGTTTTGTTGAAAGATCCATCGAGGATTCCACGTCCCAATATTTTAATGTTTTTCTTACCTGCTGCAAAAATGTAACCCTGAACAACGGCACCGCCTTCGATGTACACTGTCTGGTTATCTTTCAGCTCAAGTTTCACGTCTTTATAGAGTTTCCCACCTTCGAAGTAAACTACGTTGGGATCGTTTTTGGAAGGTTTTTCTACTTCCGGCTTGCCCGAGAAAATAAATAATGGCTGCTGACGAATACGCCCATTCAGTTCCAGACTGATATTTTCGGGTTTATTCATGGTAAATTGAAAAGTATTATCACCTGTATACTCTGGCTTCAGAACCGATTTGAGGGGGCGTATGTCGACCCAGCGAACATCGAACATGGTTTTTACATCAACGGTTACCGGCCCGGTAAAATCGAATATAGCATAGGAGGCAATGGGTGTGTCGTAAACAGGCACGTTAACTCCGTTTACCTTAACAGTGTAGTATTTGTCGGAAGCAAATCCTTCCGGGGCTTGCCAGGTGGTAACCTGAGCGGTTACACTGACAGCATAAAAAAGGATTGAAATAATTATAAGTTTTCTCATCATAGCCATAGTATTATGAGGTAGTTAAACATGAGTTCTGTTAATTTTTATAATTCAATAACTGTTGCTTACCGATTTAATTCCAACTTCGCCTTCCAGCTTACCTGCATAGCTGATGATGTAAGCTTTACCCGGAAGCATATCAAAAAAATTATTGCTAAAGCGGCCTTCGGAAGTTGTACTCAGGAAAACATTTTTAGCCAGCGTATTGGTTACAAGTGTAATCGAATATTCTTTCTCACTAATTTTTTCGATAGTTTTCACAATTTCAGGTTTTTCCAACGATAGCGCCTTAATTTCACGAAAGTAGAACAGGTTTTCGGCTACGTTGTCCTGACCTTTTTTTACTTTAACTTCAAGCACCATTTTAATACCATTTCCTTTGGCTGCAAGTTCTTTTTCGGGTACCGACAAGTAAACCTGACTGGTATTTGCGGCCAAAAAGATCTTTTTGTTTTGTTGCCAAAGTTTTTTTCCGCTGAAATCGTACAAAGTGGCCTCCAGTTGATGTTCTTCGGCTTCCAGTTTATCGTTGGCGATGGCTACTTTAATGTCTGTGCCATCAAGGAAAATAACAGGCAATACCGGTTTAAAAGCTTCGCGTACAAAATAATGCAATGCCTTCCACCTGCCAAAATAATCGACACTGGACCACGACATGGTAGGCCAGCAATCGTTTATCTGCCAATAGAGCGAACCCATGCAATGAGGCATTTGCCGGCGGTGAGCTTCAATGGCGAACTTTACTCCTTCAGCTTGCATTACCTGGCTCAGATAAACAAACGATTCAAAATCCTTTGGCGTTTTGTAATATCTTTTTATGTAAGTATTTATCATTTCGTTGCCATTAAACCCCAGGCCAATCCAGGGCATAAGACTGCGTTGGCGATGTTCCATGATTGACGAGCGGTATGCCATATCGCTGTCGTTGGCAAAGGCTCTTATGGTTTTCATTTCGGGGAATGATTGCAGGCCGTACTCACTGATGAAACGGCAAGTGTTTTCGGCATAGGTTGAGAATGGAACATCGCCGAACCAGATGCGCCAGTCGTGTTCATCGCCCGATGAAGGGTTAGAAGGCGTGTTGTTTTCGCCCTGTGGCGACGAAGGCCAATAGGTTATTTCGGGATGATTTTCTTTAACCACCTCGGGCAGGATGTTGTAAAAAATTCTCTTATAAACATTCCAGAGCGTATCGGCCTGACCGGGTTTAACCTTAGCCGGCCATCCCCAGTCGTTCCAGGCTCGTAAATTTTCGTTGTTGCCACACCAAAGGGCTATGGAAGCATGGTTACGCAACCGTTTTACATTGTATTCAGCTTCTTTGCGGATATTTTCGAGATGCAGTGAGTCGTTGGGCTGCATGTTGCATGCAAACATAAAATCGTTCCATGCCAATATGCCGTTTTTGTCGAGGAGGTCATACAGTTCATTGTTTTCATAGATAGCTCCACCCCAAATTCGGATCATATTCATATTGGCATCCACAGCATCCTGCACAACACGTTTATAATTTGCCACCGTGTTGCGCGTGGTAAAAATATCGGAAGGAATGTAATTTGCCCCTTTCATGAACACAGGAACTCCGTTTAACTTAAAGGTGAAAGAGGTGCCGGTAGAATCTTTTTCACGGGACAGTTCGAGCGTTCTTACTCCCAGGCGATGTGTAAGGGTTTGCAGGGTTTTATTTCCATTTATAAGCTTCAGTTCCAGCTGATATAATTTTTGTCCCCCCAAGCCATTGGTCCACCATAATTCGGGCTTATCCAACGAAAATTCGATGTTGGGATTATTCATTCCTGATTGAAGATCCACATCCAACGAGGCCATTTTTTTGTTATCGATCCATATTTCGAGAGTGACATTGATATTTTCGGTAGCCTCTATCTCTGCTGAAACACTGTAGGAAGCTTTTTCGGAAGAAACATTTAATGGTTTTATATAGAGGTCTTTCATTTTTGTATTGCTCCATGCCTGTATCTTCACTGGTTTCCAAACACCACACGTAACCAGGCGTGGGCCCCAGTCCCAGCCATAATGGAAAGGAGCCTTTCGGGTAAACACGTTGGTGCGCTCATTTTCCGGTGCTATTTCGTTGGCGGCCATAATCAGGTAAGGTACTTTCTTAAGTTTTTCCATGCCCACTTTTACAGCAGAGTGGAAATAAATACGCAAAGTGTTTTCGTCTTTTTTCAGGAATTTTTTAGCTTCGATGGTCCATCCCAAAAACATATTATCAGCTTTTAATACCAGCGAATCGTTCAGATAAACATCGGCATAGGTGTCGAGACCATCAAACACCATGTCTATGTTTGGATATGAAGCTATTTCGCCGGATATGGTAAACCGGGTAGAATATTCCCAATCGGCATTTTCAATCCATTTTACGGCCTGTTCGTTTTTCCTAAAAGAGGGGTCGGGTATTTTATTGTTTGCAAGCAAATCGGTATGCACGCAACCGGGAACTTTAGCCGGTAACCAGGTTGTATCACCGGCCTTGCGAAACTGCCAGGGGGAGTTGATAACTTCTGTTAATACCTGTTGCCTGGAAGAACAACTATACAAAAAAATTAAAGTGAGGCCGAGCAGGAAAATCTGTTTTCTCATATGTTCATTTTTTTGAAATTTATATTCGAGTTTTCTCCTAAAAGCTAAAATCAATAATTTGCAAAAGTCTTCTTTAAGGGATCTTCGGGTAATAGGACTTTTCGGAGTGGACTCATATTTTTAAGTTTGTTAATAGCCGTTGTCCAAAAATGCATTGTTGATGTCTGTAATGCACTTTAGAATAGAGCGCTGGCTATTAAATTGTAAGAAAATAAACAGTAAATTCATAAAAAGAAAGATTACAGGTGACGTAATAAAGTATTCATGGCCAGTAGATTCTATTTCGGTTTTATTATTCGCCCACCGTGATAATCCTCCGGCAAAGAGTTTTCTTTCCTCCTGAATGGAGGGCAGAAGTTAACAAAAAGTATTTGCCTTTTTTGTCAGGTGTTTTCAGGCTTAATTTAACAGTGCGTTGGCCTAATCCCGATATTGAGAAAGCAACGCTGCCCGATTTTATTTCATTATGATCAGTGTCTTGCAGGCTCATTTCAATGGTTCCCGAAATTGCCTGGTCTTCGTCATTTACAAGCATTACCGGTATTGAAACATCTGTACCTGTTTTTACTTCGGAGGGAAAATAGTTTACGTACACGCCCAGAGGTTTGAATATTTCGCTGAAGTATTCATCGTAAGCTTTCACAGGTTCTAGTGTTTCGGGGTTTTTAAAGATATCACCGGTAATAGCCCCCGGAAAATCACCTGTAAGATAATCGAAATGCATTATGCCGGCATAATTGCGGTGGGCGCGGAAATATTCGGTTTCAGCAGCAATTCTATAAGCATAGAGCTCTTGTCGTTCGTTTCCGGAAATACCTGGTGCAATAGAATCGTACACCATTTGAGTAAGCAACGTAGGATTGCCATCGCGCTTAAGCCACAGCCAGCCATATTCGTTCAGGACACAGGCATGAGCAGAAGGGTGCGGAGCATTGGTTGTTTTTTCGGCCATTCCATCGTGCATTTTTTGCAATGTCCACAGATTACCTCCATAACCACCAGCGTAAAACTTATAGTTATGGTCTTCAACCGGGTCGTTGTCGCCATCGGGGAGGTTGTAACCATTGTCCCAGGCACGGCCAGAAAGGTCGAGCGGCCTAAGCTCACGAATAAGTTTGGTGAGGGGTTGGTCGGCAGGTTCATGTGTTTCGTTGTTAATGTCCCACCAGGCCATGGATGGGTGATTCCATGTATCCCGCATCCAGTTTCCGAGTTGATTCTTTAAAAGTTCTTTATCCCAGTAGGGGCGGTAGCTCCACAGAAAATATTCATTCTGGATAATCAAACCGGCTTCATCGGCAATGTCCCACCATTTCTCGGGAACGGGACCAATACAGAAGCGGAAGCTGTTCCAATGGTATTTCTTTGGCAGTTCGGTAAGCAGTTGGCGTACCCATTTTTCGTCCCAAGGGTTGTTGCGGCAGAGCGAATCGTCGAAAAAACGGTGAAGTGTAATGTTTGAACCACGCAAAAAAAGAATTTTATCGTTCAGGTATGCACGTTTGGTGGGGGTATCGAACCTGAATTCGCGCATTCCGAAACGTACTTTCATATTATCGTTGCTGGTGGAAAGGTTCAGGGAGTATAAAAAGGGACTCTCGGGTGACCATAGCTGCGCATTGTTCACCGGAATGGTAAAAGTGACCATTTGCTCACTTTTGCCACTTACCGAAAAACTCTTTTCAACAGATGAAACTTCCTTGCCGCTTTTCCATTCGTTTACTTTTCCGGTAATGGTAATGGTTTCGACACCGGGTTTAACCCAAATATTGGACTGAACGGTAATTTCGTTTTTATGAATATCGGGTGCTACTTGAATAGTTTCTATATAAGGATAATTGGAGAAAATAACCGAAACATCGTCGTAGATACCTGGTGTCCAGTGGCGTTTTTCAAAGTCGTTGCCGGCAGGAACAGAAGCCGGGAGTACACCAGGATGAGCTCCAATTCTTATAATGACTTCGTTTATACTTTTCTTTTTCAGAAATGAGGATATGTTGTAAAACTGGGCTGCAAAACAGTCAGTACTTTCTCCGGCCTTTCTGCCATTTACCCATACAGAGGTTCCAAACTGCGCTTTATTAATTTTTAGGATTACCAGTTCGAAACCTGGTTTAGTCTCAAACGACTTACGCAACCAAAAATAGTTCCGATCCTGAAAACTATAACCTATCCGCATGGTATCGCCTAATGTACCGAGGTTATGCAACATGGGTTTTGCCCAGTAGTTTCCATAATACTCCCGGCTATAAAATTTATCGACTTTACTGAAAGCAGGCTTTGCCATGTTCACCATGCCCGGTACTTCCACCTTATGTTTGAATTTTACCGGTACTTTTACATCTGTTACACTTTCTTCAATATCCCAAATGCCATTCAGGCTCAGGATTTGTCGCTGTGCTGATACAGTCAGCGACATCAGTAGAATAAAAACAAGCGCAAGATATTTATTCATTTTATTCTCTTTTAACATTATGAATTAATCAAAATCATTATTTATCATTTCGTCTTGTTACTCCTGATCACAGGTATGTTATCTTTATTTGATGGCCCTTCATTAAAAAAACCGGAATTCAATCTTCCCTGGAGCATTGCCCTTTAATATAACATAAGCCGATTGGTTAATTTTTTCGATATGAGTTTGGGCGTTTTCCCCGTTAAAAGTGGCAGAGGCATTGGTTTTGCCATCAGGTAAGGGAGCCCGGAGTACCCATTTTTCAAATTGCCCCGAAAGTGTTATATTCAATATATTTTTTTGAGAGTTAAAGCTATATGTGTAACTCACCTGATTGCCATCGTTTCCATAGCCAACATCTACCTTTGTTTTTTCAACTCCTGCAAAATACCAGCGCGGGGAAATCTCCACCTCTCTAAAGAGAATGTTTTTATCTACCACTCCTGCTAAACCTTCCACTAATGCGCTAACAAAAGCAGCCTGTCCCCACTCGTCAGGAATGGCTTCAGCCTGGGCTGTACCATCTCCGTTAATACATCCATGGAGTTTACGGTTGGTTTTGCTCAGCAATACATCCAGTATCTTCAGTTGTTCCACTGCATATTTTTCGTACCCGTTCTGAAAAGCTGCTTTGGTAAGCTCTCCGCCGACTAATGGTAAAATGGCGCCGTTCATGTATTCTCCTATTTTGTAGTTTCCAAAATGGGGCGGGATGAATGGATAAATTCCAAACCAGGGGGCAAGCGATTCGTTCTTTGTTTTTTCGCCTATCTCCTGGTAAGTTTTGATGATGGATGCGGCCATTTCGTGTGTGGCTGCACCGCGATTAATGGAATAGGTATTGGATAAACCTACGGAGTTAATCGGGTCAGTTTGAATATGAGCAGGAACCGGCTCTTCAGGTATAAAATGGGCATAATGTTTCCCGTTCCAGCAGAGGGTGTTTAATCGATGCCGGAATAGCTCAGCTTGGATGTCCCATTCCTTAGAAGCATTGGCTTCTCCAAGTGCATTGTATAGTTCCGAAAGCATTTTGCTGGCCATAAACATTCCACTGTTATCGCCATGCATAATTCCTTTTGGTGTTTTTTCGGTATTATCAATGTGTCCCAGTAGCTTGTCCACACTTTTCAGGCTGTCGTGCTGCGATGTGAAGTCCCATGTATCGATGGTGTATGGGCGTTTTACCAAAAGGTTCCTGCCCGACCACCGGAGAGGATCGTTCATTAGGTACTTCATCCCTTTGATTAACGTGGGCATCCATTTTTTAACATATTCGATATCGCCGGTAGTTTGCCAGTTATTGTAAACTCCTTCCACCATCAGATATTCCAGATCGGCTTCCATGGGCATGCGGAAGAAGAAATTCTGCTGGTTTACATCCACAAAGTAAAACTGGCGGTCGAAACAGTTGGTGAAGAACAACTGACCTACGTTTTTGTCCTTATACGAATCCCAATAATCGAAATACATTCCTTTTTCTGTCTGATGCTCCATAAAAAAGGCAATGTAGCTGGCCATATCTTTTTCCCAGTATTTATAGGCTTTCATAGTGTGAATATGGTCGCGTACCCATTCTACGAACATCAGCCGCTCTTTTCCGTCAAGTGTCACTTTCTCCACACGACTGTTAGTGTAAAGGTTTTTCTTTAGATCGTTCAACAACGTTGCATATAAACCAGCATCCATCGAAAAACCAGTCTGAGCCGGAATTCTGGTGCTGAAAAGCACAAGGGTCAGTAATACTAAAAGTTTTTGCTTCATAACATTTCTTATTTGAACAGATTAAAACTATGGAGCAGCCTGCGCAGCATGGGAAGTTCAGCAGTAGCTGCTTAACTATATTATTTTTTTTTATTTTGCCAGTTCAACCATAACCGGAAGTTTTCCGACCACGATGCAATATGGTCGTTATTGACTCCCAACCCGAAACCATGGTCTCCTTCGGAAAGAATGTGCAGCTCGGCAGAGATTTTCTTCTTTCTCATGGCCTGGTACATCAGTAAGGTGTTCTCAACTGGTACACCCTTGTCGTCGTCGGCGTGCACAAAAAAGGCAGGAGGCGTGTCGTCCTGCACCTGAAGCTCGTTGGAGTAATATTCGGCAAGTTTGGGATCGACGCTTTTGCCTAGCAGAGCATCTTTGGAGCCTGGATGCATCAATGGAGATGTAAACGAAATTACCGGGTACATCAGCACCATAAAATCGGGTCGGCAACTGAAACGTTCCACGGTATCGCTGGCCGACTTATTGCCATAATCGAAATGGGTGCCGAGGGTAGAAGCCAGGTGGCCACCTGCTGAGAATCCCATGACTCCGATTTTGGCGGTATTGATGTTCCAATTAGCGGAATTTGCCCGCACTAAGCGCATAGCACGTTGAGCATCCATGAGCGGAGCTTTGTGCGGCTCAACAGTATTGCCGGCGGTTGGCAGGCGAGATTTCAGCACAATACCGGCAACACCTATGGAGTTCAGGTAACGGGCAATGTCGGTACCTTCCAGGTCGTATGCCTGTACCCAGTATCCGCCACCTGGACAAATCACTACAGCCTGGCCTGTTGCAAAACGCTTCGAAGGCAGGTACACCGCAATATTAGGTTCCTGAACATTGGAAACCACTATAATATCTTTCTTTTCGATCTTTTCGGGAGTACCTGTTTTTTTGGAATTGGGAATTTCGCCGCTATATAGCGGAAGTATAAAATCCTGACCGGTTACCACCAGGGTCAACCCGGTGAAGAAGACATAGAGACAGAGGATGCGTTTGATATTCATTTTGTATGATTTATTCGTTATTAGTTTGATATTTAACTACCTCACCCCCGACCCCTCTCCTTCAGGAGAGGGGAGGAAGAATGGATTTAGATATTCCTATGTACTAAATGCTAATCACTTGTTTACCTGGTTTCAGCTTAATTTTTTTTCCATTCAGGAGAAAGTTTCCGGCAAGGGTTCCCGGTAAGTCCACTTCTGCTTCCATACCTCCACCTGCAAGTTTTTTTAATTTTACCTTTATCGTTCCCTGAGGACAGGGTACCTGGCCTTCAGCAAATTTGAGTTCTCCCAAATGAGGATTGATGGTAACCGACTTAAAACCAGGACTTCCTGGTTCTACACCAAGCACCGTTGCAAGCAGGTCGTAATTCGGGCTGGCGCTCCAGGCATGACAATCGGAGCGGGTGGGCTCCGGAGTTTCGGCAAAAGTGGTAAGTCCCATCGCGATCATTCCTCTCCAGGGCCTGAGCATTTCGATATACTTTTCTCCCAGTCCTGCTTTTTTCATAGCCTGGTTCAGGTAAAACCTGTAATAAAAAGTACATTGAATGATGTTAGTATCGGATACTGTGCGAAGCATCAGGTCTTCCACATTCACTTTCGGCACGGCATTCGTTAGCACGGACAGCACATTGGCATGCTGACTGAATTCAGATTTATCAGGCATATTTGCCATCATTTTTTTATTGCTATCCCAGCACATGCGAAATGTGCTTTGTTTGAGAGACGCTGAAACTTTTTTGTATTCCGCTGCTTCCTTTTTCATTCCGAAAGCATTGAAAATCTCAATTACCTTGTCGGTTGCATAAGCAAACTGAAGGGTATGAATAGCAGAGTTTCCGTTGCGGGAACCTTTCGGAAGTCCGCTGTCCTCGTCGTAACCTACCCACGGCCATTCCTTTGGCCAGTCGACAAAATTCCAGTAAGGCAGTGCACCAAGCATTCCGGTTTTAGGGTCGATTCTTTTTTTATGCCAATCCAGCACATCCAACATGCCTTTCAGGTATTGTTTTACAAAGGCATCATCCTGTCGGTGCATCCAGAAATCGTGTACCATCATGGTCCAGAAGAGCGAAAAAGGTGGAATTATTTGCCGGTGGATGTTTGGGTATCGGCTTTGGGTCAGTCCTTCGGAAATACGTGAATCAGCAAATTGATTGATGGCATTTTTCATCAGACGGTCGTCGCCCGACACATAAAGCGAAATAAGTGCCTGGATGCGCGTGTCGCCTACGTATTGCAGCTGTTCATAATAGGGGCAATCCATATAGGTGTCAAAAGCGCACAGGCGGGCCGTACGCCATCCGGTCTCCCAAATTTTGGCCAGACTGGCATCGTCGCTTTTAAAAAATGCATTCTCTTTGAAAGGATATCCTGTAAAGTTTGAGCTGAAATCGTGGATGATTAGCGGATCGGTATAATTCTGAATTTTAAGTTCCACATACCTGAAAGTGCGGTAAAAGAGCGGACGGAAAACAATGTCGGAATCTCCATTCGGGTAGATAACATCATAAATGCCATCAATTTTCTTTCCCTCCACATCGTTCCGGTTGCCTTTGTAGTTATTATATCCGCTGAAAAGTGCTTCAGAATAAGTAATGGTTATTTTGGCACCTTTTCCGCCGCTGAAACAGAGTTCGGGATAAGCAGTGGTAAGATACTGCTGGTCGAGTAAAATGGTCGTCTCACCCCAGGGCTGGATCTCTAATTGTTCCTTCCCTTTAATAAAACCATCGGAAAATGGAAGATTTTCCATCTTTCGCACCGCCCCAAACCGCTGGGGAGTTTCCTCCGGGAGCGGTATATTCCGTTGAACCAACCTGCGGGGAGAAGTCCCGTTCACTCCCGAAGGAATTGCTTCTTCGGAAAAAACTGCCTGTGTAAAAAGCTTTTCGTCGGCATCCGGTTTTTCCCAGTTGAATGGATAACGGGCTGCCAGAAAACTCTCGCGGGCACCTACAAACTTATGAATTTCGAACAATGGAGAATAGGCTGTATTTTCCATTACTTTCCAGCTGGTATTGGTATTAACTGCCGCTTCAGTGGCTGTATTTCCCTGGATTACCAGCCCTGTTCCTCCGGTAACTTGCCAGGTCGCACGGTAATCGCCCTGGTTGTGCACCGTAACGGCAACAATATTTTTCCCTTTTTGAAGATAAGGAGCAATATCCAGGCTCTCGAAGCGCCAATGTGCCAAGTCGCCTTTTGCCGGACCCATACAGATGCGTTTTCCGTTTACATACAGCCAATAGCGGTTGTCGGCCGAGATATGAATGATAAACTTTACAGGAATATTCTCTAAATCGAACGATTTACGAAAATGATATACTCCGTATTGCTCATTTGTTGCCGGGTGTTTGATCCATTGAGCCGTCCATTTTTTATTCGTTAAATCGGGATGGATCTCATCGGTAAGCTGGGCCTTTACGGAAATACTCCCGATCAATAACCCAAAAATCACTGCTATTCTGAATGCTTTTTCCATGTTTGTTAAATTTCTGCGATTACTTTAAAAACTCCGGTGGAAGTACCTTCAATTAAGGTAAGATTATTATTGTTCATGCTGCTTTTTAACCGTTTATGCATTTTGGTCTTTCATTAAAGTTCTAAAGGTTTAAATGCCCCATACCAGGGTGATGGAGCATATTTCCACTTTCTACCGGACAACTTTACGGCTGGAATTTTCTCGGGAACAAAATCAAACTTCAGTTCGTCGCGGTACATGGGTGCGCCAATCTGGTTATCCGGCGGTAAATATTCGTAAACCATCACATCAAATTGACCTTTTCGGCTGGGTCGGTTCTTTGCACCTTCAAACAGATTTTCGGCAGCAACAAAATTCCGATCTGATAATGCTTTTTTAACCTCCACTGGTTCAAATGTAAAGCCCATTTCGTAATCCCAGCCTTTATCGCAAATGTTGCGATAGATGAAAACATCACGAAAATTCTGCGAAAGGATATTAATTGAACCCACACCTCCACTGAATACCTGAGGAGAACCGCAATGGTAAAAAGTATTGTTATAAATGTGAATATCGGTTCGCAGCAGATTTTCTCCCCACATCCCAAAAAGCACTCCTGCTCCTTTCATATAATAAATGAGGTTGTGATGAATCCGTATGTTTTGTAATTCCGACCCTTTGCCTTCCACACTTATGGCAAAACCCCACATGCAATTGTAAGCAGTATTTGAATGAAACTCGACATCTTCCAGCATTCCGAACCAGGCATCGGCATAATATGCCTGCCGGGGCAAGTCGTGCACCATGTTATTGTGGATCATACCGTGTTTGCTGACTTCCTTGCAATCTATGCCTTCTTTATAACAGTGGTGAACATGATTATTTCTGACTTCAAAGTAATGCGCCCCACAAATGGAAAGCGCTTCGTGAGGAGCTTCTCCTCTTCGTTGCTGGCCGGGATTGTAATATCTGCTGTCGTTATCATTTGCAACCGTAATTTCACAATTTTGGACAAGTACCGAGTCGCAATACCATAAACCAATGCCAGAATTATGAGTCTGATGAGCCTTACAGCCTGTTAATTCTATCTTTTTACATTCAGGTCCACGGAGTATAAAACCTGCCGCATCGGAGTTCTGAACTTTTATGTTTTCAAATCGAAGGTAGTTTACTTTTTCAATCTGAAAAATTCCTTCTGTCAGCCGACTGAATTTTACAGAATCGTTTTGTTTGGCTACATATTTTATAAGACTACCGTCGAAAACCGCCAATTGCCCCGGAGCAGAGCGGTATAAAATCCATTTCGCCGGATTGCCCGAACGCAAAGGTTTGAACTGCCGGGTTAGCTTATATTCTCCATCCAGAATAGTGACAGTATCGCCTGGCATTGCCATATCTGAAGCCTTGTAAATACTTGCGAAAGGTGAATCCTTGGCTCCTGCATTGTTGTCGTTTCCATTCAAACCAACAAAGTACTCTTTACCCGAAACTGAAAACGAAACCAGTATTAACATGACAAATACCGAACACTTCATTAAAATTATACGCTTGATTAAATCTGTTCCCATTAGACATTATATAGATTAAATTTTTAATAAGTTCTTTTACATATATTTGTAACCCATAGAAACAATAGCTATG
>JFJP01038867.1_pt1 | contig 15558 bp, 10 predicted proteins | sample 431651 | NCBI WGS metagenome assembly JFJP01 (sample SAMN02602958, study PRJNA72255) | Microbial mat metagenome, whole genome shotgun sequencing project. | biome: fresh water; feature: sink hole; material: water; isolation source: purple microbial (photo- and chemosynthetic) mats found in... | reverse complement strand
ACAAAAGGAAAAAGGAAAAAGGAAAAAGGAAAAAGGAAAAAGGAAAAAGGAAAAAGGAAAAAGGAAAAAGTAAAATATGTTAATATGAAACACGATCCTGAGAAAAGAATTATTGAACTTGGTCTGGAACTACCTCCGGCTCCAAAGCCTGCAGGGGTTTACAAACCTGTACTCGTTGTGGATAAGTTCCTTTATGTTTCCGGTCAGGGACCAATAAGAACTGACGGCACGCTGATGAAGGGAAAGCTTGGAGCTGACATGGATGTTTCGGAAGGAAAACTTGCCGCAAGGCAGGTTGGACTCACAATGTTAGCTACTATTAAATCGAATTTCGGAGATCTGAATAAAATAAAACGTCTTGTAAAAGTGCTCGGAATGGTAAACTCCGCTCCCACTTTCGATCAGCAGCCATCGGTAATGAACGGATTCAGTGAACTTATGGCTGAAGTTTTTGGAGAAGAAAACGGAATAGGTGTCAGAAGTGCTGTTGGCATGACCCTCCCATCAAATATTCCGGTTGAAGTTGAAGCTATGTTTGAACTTTACTGATCGCAGAAATGGAGAAGACCCGCCCATCTAGTGACAATTGGCATATTGTTGATAATGTGAACGAAGTATGCTCACCTGCCTTACTCGTTTATCCCGACAGAATTGAAGAGAATATAAGACGCACAATTAAGATTGCAGGCGGGTCGCAAAATCTAAGGCCTCATGTAAAAACACATAAAATGGCTGAGGTTGTTGCAATGCAAATTAAACATGGAATAAAGAAATTCAAATGCGCAACTATTTCTGAAGCTGAGATGGTTGCAAAGTGCGGAGACTCAGATATCTTACTGGCTATTCAGCCTGTAGGCCCTAATCTTGAAAGGTTTTTTAAACTTAAACAGACTTTTCTAAAATCAAATATATCCTGCATTGCCGATAATGACGAAACAATAATTCAGCTCGCTGAGATGGCCAGAAAAACAAAACTGGAAACACATGTCTGGATCGACTTAAATATGGGTATGAACCGTACCGGAGTAATTCCAGGAGAAAAAGCAGCAAGACTTTACAGGAGAATTGTAGATTCTCCAATGCTTGAAGCGGCAGGACTGCACGCTTATGACGGTCATTTTCATGAATCAGAATTTGCAGTGCGACAAAGACATTGTGATGAATCGTTTCTTGAGGTCACAGCTTTAAAGGAAAGTCTTGAAGCTGAAGGAATTGATAATATTAAAATAGTAGCAGGAGGAACACCCACTTTTCCTGTTCATGCCTTAAGAAAAGGTGTTGAGTTAAGTCCGGGAACACTGTTTTTATGGGACTGGGGATACAGCAGCTCATTTGCTGATATGGATTTTTTACATGCAGCCGTACTGCTTACGAGAATAGTAAGCAAGCCTGCAAAAGATCTGTTATGTCTCGACCTTGGTCATAAAGCTATTGCTTCAGAAATGGTACAGCCAAGGGTCAAACTTCTTGGACTTAAAAACTATACTATAACCGGGCACAATGAAGAACATATGGTTATAAGGACTAATGAAGCAGATAACTATAAAACCGGAGATCATTTATTTGGTATTCCATGGCATATTTGTCCAACAGTTGACAGACACGAAAATGTAACAATTGTTACAAATAACAGGGCCACCGGGCAATGGCAGGTAGAAGCAAGAAAAAGAAAAATTACAATTTAATAAACATCCTTTTTATGAAAACCCTTCCTCTGATCTTTGATGCGCACCTGGATCTTTCAATGAATGCACTTGAATGGAACCGCGATTTGCGCTGGCCGGTAAGTGAGATCAGGGAGAGCGAAAAAGGTATGGATGACAAACCCGACAGGGCAAAAGGAACTGTGAGCTTTCCATCGATGCGGCAGGGAAATGTTGGAATTTGCGTTGCCACACAGATTGGCCGTTATGTAAAGCCCGGCAGCTCTCTTCCCGGTTGGAAGTCTCAGGAGCAGGCATGGGCACAGACTCAGGGACAATTAGCCTGGTATAATGCAATGGAAGATGCGGGAGAAATGGTACAGATCAGAACCGCTGCCGATCTAGAAAAACACCTGAATTTGTGGAAGAGTAAACCGGCAGCCCCACCGATCGGATATATTCTTAGCCTTGAAGGAGCTGACTCAATAATCTCAATAAGTCATCTTGAGAAAGCTTTCAAATATGGTCTGAGAGCAATAGGACCTGCTCATTATGGTCCGGGGATATATGCCCATGGAACTGATTCCACAGGTGGAATAGGCGTAAAAGGGTGGCAGCTTCTGAAAGAAATGGATGAACTAGGGATGATCCTCGATGCTACACATCTTAGCGACGAAAGTTTCAGAGAGGCACTTGATACTTTTCATGGACCGGTATGGGCAAGTCATAATAACTGCAGAGCACTTGTTAACCATAACAGGCAGTTTTCAGATGAACAGATACTTGAACTTGCAGAAAGAGAATCGGTTATAGGGGTAGCACTCGATGCCTGGATGATGGTTCCGGGTTGGGTAAGGGGTGTTTCCACTCCCCAAAACACGGGAGTATCATTAAAGCATATGATTGATAATATAGATCATATCTGCCAGCTGACAGGTAATTCGCTGCATGCAGGCATAGGCTCGGACCTCGACGGTGCATTCGGAACAGAACAATGTCCAATGGATCTCGATACAATTGCTGACCTTCAGAAAGTACCTGCATTATTAAGCGAGAAAGGCTACAATGAAAATGATATTGAAAATATTATGAGTGGTAACTTTATCAGGTTTCTCAAGGAAAACCTTCCTGAATAATAATAGAACATTTATCCGGAACAATTGTTATCCACTAAAATTACTTATTATGGATATGCAAAATGCGTTTCAGAATTTAAACTGGCTGGCGATATTTGTAGCCGCTATCAGTGCTTTTATCCTTGGTGGTACATGGTACTCCCCTTTAATGTTTGCAAAGCGATGGATGAAAGAGACAGGTATTACCGAAGAGTCTACAAAAAACACAAACATGATTAAACTTTTCGGACTGGCTTTTATTCTTTCTCTGGTCGCCTCATTCTTTCTGGCAATGTTTATTGGGCCTGATGCAGGTGGCGGATTCGGAGCATTAGCAGGTTTTATGGCCGGCCTGGGATGGGTGTTTACCTTTATGGGAATAATCTATCTTTTCGAAGCAAGGACAATGGCACACTTTCTTATAAATGCCATCTACAGTGTTACAAGTCTGACGATTATGGGGTTCATTATTGGGATTTGGCAATAAAAACGGTGTAAAGGCTTAACGGTACAACGGCGCATAGGCTCAAGGGCGCAAAGGCGTAAGGGCAATATGATATTATATGTAAATTATTATAATCAGAATTAGATTTCGTCGCTGTACCGTCGCACCTTCATACCGTTGCACCTTCGCACCATTATCTGTACAGATGCACGAATCCCCTGTACTCCTCTCCATTATAATCAATATCATCCCAACCGTAGGCCCTGATCAGATAGAAATAGACACCAGGAGTGGCTTTCCTTGATGAATCATTTATGTTCCCGTCCCACCCTATCCAGTCTTTAAGCACCTCATTCTCACCAAAGAAATTATAAACCTTTACCCCGCTCCGGCTGAATACCTCAACACTTATTCTGCGAAGTGACTTGGACTCAACCATGAAATAATCATTCAGTCCATCGCCATCGGGAGTAAAAACATTAGGGATTTTAAGCTCCGATGGCTCAACAATAACCTTATCAAATCGAACAGAATCGATACAACGCAAGTCACTCTCAATTGTAAGTTTAACTGAATACTCACCAGGCTTATAGTAAATATGAGGATCTGGAAGGTTCAGTTCAGAAATACTGTCTTTCCCATCACCGAATTCCCATCGGTACTTTGAAGCCCTTATTGATTTGTCAGTAAAAGAGACTTCAAGAGGAGCTTCGCCTTTATCGGGAGTTAAGGAAAACTCTGCTTTAACATGTATCGATTCGTAAAAAAATGATGATGAGCTTACACAGGTAAAACTGTCAGTAACTTCTAACTTGTAGGTTACATCAACAAGTGGTGGATTAAATGTCTGGGGATTAAGTTCAAAGTCCGGAAAAGGGATAGTAGATACCGGTTCGGATGACCACAGGAACCTTACTCCGTTTGGTAATTTTACAAATTTCCCGTCCGACGGGTCCTTATAATAAAATGTATCAATTGCTGCCTGACCTTTTAATGCCACATAATCGCAGGTTCTGTTCTGTAATTGTGCAAGGGCAAATGGTCTGTCGATACTTATCCAGCCTGTGAGAGAGGCAGTAAAACCGCCTGTAATATTAACCTTGTAACCACCTTCAGAAAGATTTGTAAGTGATGAGGTTAAAACCCCTGTCTCGGTCTTAATAAACTCGCTGAATGATTTTGTTATATCGCTCCATTTGTACCATGAATAATCAAAAGGACCGGTTCCGCCAGGGCTTACAGCGCTCAGAGCTCCCAACTGAGATCCTGAAGTATTGCAATAGATGAAAACCGGATCTTTAATATTGAAAGATGAGGATGCTGAAGAGTATGAAGTATACCTTACAGCACTACTGCCAGGTGCCGTAAGCTGTGCCCTCGACAATACAGAAAACAATAAAGCAATTATCAGAAAATAATAACGCACCGGCAATCAGGTCTAAAATTCAAAAACGTAATCCTAATCTCTTTGGTATATTTTTCTGCAATTATAGTAAAATACGGCCAATAATTAAGACTAATCGAGATGAAAGACCTCTTCCATGTTTGCCCACCATTCTCCTGGTTTCCGGTTTGCAACCGGATCCTGCATCGGCTCCATTACCGACCACCACTCCTGAGTCTTAGGGTCTGCTGCCATCTTAGCCATATCAGCTGCAAAGTCTTTTCCGGTATATTCGAAATATGCATACAGCATTCCGTCTTTATGAAAGATTGAATAGTTCTGCATATTGCATTTTTTAATCATATCAAGAATTTCAGGCCATACTGCAGCATGGTACTTTTTATAACGCTCAAAGTGTTCGGGTCTGACTCCGATAACCTGTCCGAATCTTTTCATAATTGGTATAAATAAATTTATTATATCATTTTAAGAACTAACATCTATTCCTTTAACAACATTATTTCGTAGATAGCAGGAGTTGCTGTAAATGAAGTAATTAAAAACCTAACTTCCCTCGTATTTATCTCGGTGAATTTAATCTCTGCACCCGATTTAATTGTCCTTTCTCTGTAAAATGTTTTCCATTCTCCGCCTGATTTATACTGAAGCTCATATGATTGAATACTGCTGCCGCTTTCATACACTTTGGCTCTGGAGAAGTTTTCGTTTTTCCCAAGATCTACTTCTATCCATGGGGATTTGTCATCCGGAGATGGCTGCCAGAAACTCCCTGACCAGTCCCCGTTATTTACAGCTTTAATATCTGTCCACTGATGGTCTATCCATCCGGCTTTCACATTTGAGGAAGCGTTAACCGGCTTCATATATGAAACCGACTGTGGGGCGACATCCAAAGGATTTACATTCATTACATCTGCTGCATACTCAATTTCTACAATTGTACTGATGGGCTGAAGCAATCCTCCATTGAATTCAATCACATATAAGCCGTCTGCCTTGCTGAATTTTGCATTCCCATCAGGTTTTACTTTGATGCTTCTGATCTGGATACCTATATCCGGTATTATAATTTTTGGCGATTTGCCGGACCATTTTAAAATATGGAGATAAACTTTATTCCCCTTTCTTGTACTTACTCCCCAGTCGGAAGGTTTAAATGGTCCTCCACGGGTTCCGTAAATCGAATAGCCATTATTTTTCAGCCACTTACCCATTTCCCTGAGCCGGTCAGCCTGAAGTGGTTCAATCATTCCATCGGGACGGGGGCCAACATTAAACAGAAGGTTTCCGTCTCCGCCTGCTGATCTTATAAGATTATGAAGACATTGTTCAAGCGATTTAACCTCCTCATCGGGCTTCCATGCCCACTGTCGTCCGATTGTCATACATGTTTCCCATGCCCTTGTATTCTGAAAGGTTCCCACTCTCTGCTCCGGGGTATCAAAATCACCTTTCGCTCCTGTTCTGTCATTAACCAGAATATCGGGCTGGATGGTCCGGATATAATCAATGACTCCCTGTCCTCTTACGGCATCAAACTCCTGAGGCACATCGTACCACATAACCAAAAGCGGTCCGTAGTTTTTAATTATTTCGACTGATTGATTTTTAAGATATTCCGTATACCTCTCAAGATTTGAAGTGGCTCTCCTGACAGATCCTCCCGGGCTTGTCAGAGGGAAATCTGGATTGTACCAGTCAGTTGTTGAATGATAGAAACCCAGTGCCATACCCTCTTTTTTACAAGCCTCTGCAAGTTCTTTCATGACATCCCTGTGGAAAGGGGAATTCATAATATTATGATCAGAGAATTTTGTGTCCCACATACAAAAGCCATCATGATGCTTGGAGGTAAAAACAATGTATTTCATGCCTGCATCTTTTGCAAGTTTAACCCATTCGTCGGCATTAAATTTGACAGGATTAAACTGTTTATATAGAGCATCATACTCTATAATTGGGATTTCCGCCCCCCTCGACCATCCAATTTCAGTTCCTTTCAGACTTACCGGTCCCCAATGGATAAACATACCAAAACGGGCATCTTTCCACCACTCAAGATTTGCATCCCTGCTTGTAAATGGTTGCCCGCTCACATATTGTAGGGAAAATATTACTAAAAACACAAGTATTAGTCTTTTCATAATTACTTCATTGTTTATTCTTACTAAAGTTTTTTTATACAAATCCTTTTTACCACAAAGAACACAAAGGATTCACAAAGGAACACAAAGGGTTTACTTTAAATATAATTATTGTACTCATTTACAGCATCAAACATCGCAATAATATTTTGAGGAGGGACATCGGGGAGAATATTATGAACAGTATTGAAAACGAATCCGCCACCTTCAGAAAAAATCTCAAGCCGTTTCAAAACCTGTTCCCTGATCTTTTCTACCGGTCCCTGATTTAATGTACCAACAGTTTCAATACCTCCACCCCAGAAGGTGCAATCCTTTCCAAACTCTTTTTTCAGAAATTCAGGTTCCATTTTGTAGGCGTTTGTTTGCACAGGATTGAATATTTCAATACCTGCTTCAATCAGATCCGGCATTAAAAGTGATATTGATCCGCACGAATGAATAAATGTATGCATACTGCTGTGGGATTTAACATAGTCGCAAAGAATCTTATGCCGGGGTTTGAAGAGTTTTCTATATACTTCCGGAGACATGAACGGACCGGAAGTCATCCCCAGATCGTCTCCAAACCGAATGATATCAACAATATCCCCAACAGCATTACATACCTTTTCCAGTGTTGCCAGGTGTCTCTTTAATAACTCATCAAGCAGTTTTTCAACATTCTCCTCGTCGCACATAAGGTCCATGAGGAAGTTATCCATTCTGCGCAGGAAAGTTCCCCACTCAAACAGGTTACAACCGCAGACCACAAGAAGGGCTTTATCGGTAGAGTTTCTTAGCGTAACAGTTCTTTCGCGCAGCTGAATCCAGAAGTCATCCTCACCGGCATGGTCCCACGGACTATGGGCATCGCGTGCCCACATAATGCGGTGCATCTCGGAATCCAAACCCTTATAGTCAGATGGATACCCGTCGACATACGGGAAGTACGTCTGATCAAAAAAAGTTGCTCCTACGGGCATTTTAGAGAGTATCCTTTTCCCATCATCATCGAAAGTAATATAAGATCCATCGGGCTGTTTTACAGGATTATACCATTTTGGATAAAAAGCCCCGGCGCCGTTTGCCATTGTAACAGGATGCCAGTCTGTGGGCAGATTATTAAATGTGCGTCCGATATCGAGTACATCAACTCCGAATCGGTCGAGGATGACCATATCGGGTTGAGCAAGCTGCTGAACCACATCATAGATCTGAACAGGAAGTTCCGGCAGATTGATGTGTTTAATCAGGTTGCTGTAGGCTATTGCAGAGATCCCTGAACTTGGAGTGGCGCCCATATCAACCGGAACCTTATCGGGGTTTCCATGTTTTATTGCCTCCAGTACTCTTTCACGTGATGTCATATTACAATTTTTTTGCAGTCATAATGAACCGCTGATCCCTATTAAATATGATGAAATGATTATTACAAGCAATGAGATAATCATCAAAGCAAAGATCCTGGCAGAGGCTCCCTTCCACTCCTTCCTATATAAACCCCAAAGGGTGGCAAATACAATTGTTAATCCCATCAGAATCCCCCATGAAGTAAATGTATAAGGTCCCATTTTGCTCTTTCCCATGCCGAAAAGAATAAACTGGATGAACCACAGAAATCCTGCGAGAAGAGCAAATAAGTAATTTGCAGGAAGTTTAGAATTAAGGCCTGAGTTTGTATAATTCCCAAGCGATTTATTCCTTATTCCAAGATATATGCACCAGACCAGGGTTGTTACAAAAGTACCCGAAAGGAGCACGAGCATTACAGGCATTGTGACAAACAATGGATTAATGCCCTGCTCTGCTGCGATATCTGCTATCGGGATTCCCTGTTCAAAGCCAAGCGACATTGCAGATCCGGTTACGCCAACAAGCAATGCAGCTACTAAACCCTTTATAAAGTTGAATTCTCCAACGCCCGCCTTTTTCCCTGCTTCGGAAATACTTCTATCCTTAAGAAATCCTGCAAGCCCGGTAAGAGCAATACCAAAAACTGCAATAAGTACACCGGTAATCAGAAAACCTCCTCCCGGTCCTGACATCATAATATCAAGGCGTCCGTCGAGCATAGGCGGGATAAGAGTGCCAATAGCAAGCATCAATCCGAGTGACAGAGAATATCCCAGCGAAATGCCCAGATAACGCAATGATAATCCGAATGAAAGGTTGCCGATTCCATAAATCATTCCCAGAGAAAATACAAGAAACATAGTTTTTATTGGTACAATTCCGATGATTCTGACAAAATCGGGTGTAAGAACTATGCAGGCAATGAGAGGGAAGATTATGTATGCTCCAAGACTGAAAATCAACCAGTATGATTCCCATTTCCAGTCTTTTATCTTTCCAAACGGAATCGCAAAACTCCCCGAAGAGAATGCACCAATCGCAATAAGGAATAAACCGAATAATATGTTACCTGATGTCATTCAGTCAGGGATTTGAAGGTTTTAAATTCAAGCTTAACAGGTCCAATCAATCCTGATTGCAATGAATTGCCCCTGTATTTTGTGGGTATTGTAAGGTAATGATTTGCAAGGGAATTATAAACGAGTATTTCGATTTTATTCTCACCTTTTCTAATCCATTTTGTAATATTGACCTTCCACGGCGATGTAACAAGAATTTTAGCAAGTGAGTCATTAACAATAATCTCGGCAGTGGCAACAATATTCCCAAGGTTGAGTATAACATCTGATTTGGCCTGTTGTTCTGTTAAAAAGATTTTCTTTCTGTACCAGGCTCCTCCCGAATAATTTTCCAGTACTGAGCCTTGCGACCAGTCTCCAGTCTGTGCTTTACCCTTGTCACAAATTAGTAATACAGGCTCCTGGAAAACATCGCCATCATATTCTCCCCTTATCTGCTCCACATAGATTGCCACGATTGATTTTTCAGGAATGGCATCTTTCAGTTCCACTTTAAAAGCCGGAGCAGCTGCATAAGTTATTAGTATTAATTTCTGCGGCTTCCCGTCAACCCAGATTCTCACTTTTCCATTGGCCCGGATTGTCATGTTCTTTAAACCCGGAGGAGCAGTGAATCTGTACCATCCTGCGGGTGATTTCTCTGCAGGCCTGGAGTCGAAGGCAATTCTTCCGTTCATGTCGTACCATGTCATCGATAGCGGTGTTCTGGTACGATTGAGGATGTTGCTTTCCTTTAAAACTACAAAATGACCTCTGCCAGGTTTATCATACCTTATTAAAAGAGGATTTGATCCTTTCAGCAATTGAATTGTCTTTGAGTATTCATCAATTTCCTTCCCTCCGATAAATATGGATGCAGGTATCAATCCACCGGTATCAATTGTAACATTTGTTACATTTTGAGAATAGGCCGATGTCCATAGAAAATAGACCGATCCCTCTTTTTCATGTATGTATAAGGTTTCATTAAGTCCGGATTCAGGTTTTCCAAGACATATAAATTCATCTGTTATCTCTTCCTTTAATCCGTGGTATCCTTCATGACCAGGGTCTCCTTCATATCCGTACCTCCATGAGTAACTATATGGAGTCCAGTAATAGCTTAAGCCATTTATTGATACAGGTTTTGACGGATCAACCGATGTAAGAAGGGCCAGTTCCTTCTCTGTCTTTGCCTTGTCAATATTATCAGGTAATGGTCCGAGCTTCCAGAATTTTTGTCCGAATCCATAGGTTACCTTTTCCCATTTTGAATCGTCGAAGCCTGGCTGTTCAATGCCTTTTAATTTCTCCTTTTCTTCGGAATACCTGAAAATCCTTGCTTCTGCCCCTATTATTGGCTCGGTAACAGGGAGCCGAAAATCGCCCCACCTGTTATCCATTGTAGGTTTGAGTTCAAACTCCCATGTACCATCCAAAGACATATACGATGAATCGTAAGAATTTGCAGACACAGGAAGGATATCTGATAACTCAGATGGTGTAAATACAATTATTTGTGCCTCAGTTGAGTCAAGTGGCATTTTTACAGCAGTTGTGTTAGTTCTCTTTTCTGTTTCAATCAATTGCTGAGTTTCTCCTGTCCATGGATCCCATAATTCCGGTGTTCCTGTTGAATTGAATGTACACCACGAGTTTTTTGGGGCACCCATTACCATGTAAACATCCCTGAAGCCAACCTTACGATGCATATACTTCACAGGATAATCTGAACTGACATGTTTATCAAGAAGCTGTAATATTTTCTGAAGAAGCTGATTCGTATCTTCAACATACAGGCTAATACCGTGGGATTCATTTTTCTGAAGGGAAGGTTTTTTGCCTTCTTTCATCTCAGATGCTGAGACACCAAAAAGTTCCTTTACTATATTATCAAGGGCCGGATCGAGGGCTCCGGAGCGGTCGCTTGCTTCCGGCAACGAGCCCATGGCAATAACTGTTCCTCCATTCCTGAAAAACTCTCTGGCTCTTTGAATTGTAGACCACCTGATAGCCTTAAGTGAAGGCAGAATTAGCACTTTAAACGACTGATCTGAAACATTTAACTTTCCATCTGCTATTTCCGATCTTATGAGTGACTGATCGTCCATAAACATGAAATCATATCCGTTGTTAAACAATTCAGTTCCGCTGTTAAAAGCAAGAGAAGTGGCTCTTTCCTCATCCATTCTTGCCTGGGCGGTGCTTACAGGATAAATTATAGCAATATCTGTACGGAGGACACCCTGACTGAGCAGGTAAGATAGTCTCTCAAAATATTTGAGAAATACTGTCATATGATCCCAGTAGGGCATTCTGAAATGATAGCATGGCGGTGCCCATTCCCAGTAACTGCCATGGGTGGTATAATAGAGTCCATGCAGGTTAAGCAGGTTACATCCGTACAAATAGTTCTCGTTAGTTGCAAACATTAGTTGTTCGGGTGTTGCCCCCCAGCCGAGGCTGTGATAGCCCTCAAGCCATACTCTCGGACGCTGGTAAAGAGCAGCTATAGAACTTGAAACCTTACCCTTTATCAGGTCAGCCTTTCCGGAAGGGGTATCATGTCCGGGAGCGGTATACCAGCGTATTGCCTGGAAATTATTACCATAGGCACCCGGCTCTTTTCCGCGACCTTCAGGATCGCATCCATAAATTTTACCACGGCTCCAATGCCATTCAAAAATTGGTTTAAAGTATCGTTCCTCGCTGAGCCTTACCTTGACATCCATGAAGTCGAGGCGCGCTTTTGCAGTTATCTGGCCGACATCTTTAAACATGCCAGGCAGTGTTTCAAAAAGATCGTAACCTTTCATCTCCCTGAAAACCTTGTTAAGATCATCGGTCCAGATTAGATCTCCCACACCGAACTTAAGCTCATCCTGAAAAAAATAATTAAGACCTTCAGAGGATTTCCCTGTGGAATTGTCTTCAAAAGGCTGAAAGAACTTGTCGATTACTGTTTTTCCCGACAAATAATGGATTGGATTAATGGTTCCTGGCTGACGCATAGTCTTATATATCCATATTTCCATGTCACCCCCGGTGGACTTCCATTCCAAAACGTTCCCTTTAATATATTGTGCAAGAGAGTTGCCACCCGGAACCAGATTTCCGTTTTTTAAAGTGTATGCCCAAACCTGCAGGGTGTTTTCTGGCAGTATCATGCTGATTGCCACGCCTTCATTTAATCTGATGATCGTATCAACAAGAAGTTCAACCCCCTGAATTTCAGGAATTGAATAAATAAGCTTATTGAAAAGATTATCGCTTTTCGGCCAGTCGATTGTATAACCGCTCATCCCAATTCCCATCGATCGCTTCCCGGCTTCGTCAGCGGCATACTTCCATATCTCCCACCATTTGTCGGAAAAAATTGCCGGCTCAGCAGGATAAGTTGGCCAGCCAGGGCTGTCTTTATGAATGTAGTTGATCTGCATTCCATTAATGCCCTTTTTGTGGAGCTCCTCTATCTGCCATAACAAACGTTCTTTGTCGAGAGAGTCGCCGCTCCACCACCAGAATGGTACTTCACCATAGCCGGGAGGTGGATTCTTGAAACCCGGGAGAACATCAAGATCAGGATTGCGGGCAGGGAATCCCTGAGCTAAAACTGCAGGATGAGTTAACGAAGAAGGATTGCTGTACTCAATAGATTTTAAGAGGTCTTTCCTCGAAATCTCATTCATTACCTGACCCGAACTGATCAAATATTTTAAGAAGAAGATTGAAATTATCAGGCAGGTTCTGTTCATTTTATTTTCAGGTTGGAAGGTCCGTATTACAAATCTAATTGAAAAAGGTGAATTTTAAGCGTAAGGTTTAGAAATGTCAATCCCCCTATATTCATCAGTTCTATGCACTATAGAATGTTAATAAATAATATGAATTTACCTTTCAACCTGATAAATGGTTATCCTTGTTATTGTTAAATTTGTCGCTCCCGGTACGCTGTAATTCAAACTAAAACATGACAACTAACTATCTGAACGATCTTAATGAATCTCAGAAACAAGCAGTTATAAATACTGAAGGACCCTCTCTTGTTATTGCGGGTGCCGGTGCAGGAAAAACAAGAGTTCTTACTTACCGTATTGTACATCTTCTTGAAAAAGGTGTACCAGCAGGTAAAATTCTGGCCCTCACCTTTACAAATAAGGCTGCCAGGGAGATGAAGGAGAGAATAACCCGGATTGTAAGTCCGGAAGTTGCAAGATATCTCTGGATGGGGACCTTTCACTCTGTCTTTTCAAAGTTTCTGAGAATGGAAGGAGAAAAGCTCGGGTATAAATCATCCTTTACAATTTACGATTCATCTGATTCAAAGAGTCTTATAAGAACGATTATAAAAGAGCTGAACCTCGATGACAACATATACAAACCCGGAGCAATTTCATCCAGAATTTCAGCAGCGAAAAACAATCTTATAACAGCAAGCAGGTATGCCGCTGACAGCTCATTACAGGAATCTGACAGAGCGAACCGGATGCCGTTGCTTTCTGATATATACAGAACCTATGCTGCCCGATGTTTCAAGTCAAATGCAATGGACTTTGATGATCTTCTTCTCAATACAAATATCCTGTTCAGGGATTTTCCGGATGTTCTTGCAAAATACCAGGAGAAGTTTAATTTTCTTCTTGTTGACGAATATCAGGATACAAATTATTCCCAGTATCTGATTGTAAAAAAACTTGCTGCATCCCATAAAAACCTGTGTGTTGTAGGCGACGATGCACAGAGTATCTATTCATTTCGCGGAGCAAGAATTGAAAACATACTTGAATTCAAAAACGATTATCCCGATTACCAGCTTTTCAAACTTGAGCAGAATTACAGGTCAACTCAGGTGATAGTGAATGCCGCCAACACAATTATAGCAAATAACGAAGGGCAGATCCAGAAGAAAGTTGTTTCAATGAATGAACCTGGCGAGAAGATCCAGGTCTTCCAGGCTGTAACTGACTCGGAAGAGGGATTTAATGTTGCATCTGACATATTTGATAAAAGGTTTTCCCAGCAGCTTAACTGGTCTGATTTCGCAATTCTTTACCGCACAAATGCCCAGTCGAGAATCTTTGAAGAAACTCTCCGGAGAAAAAATATACCTTATAAAATTTACGGAGGTTTATCTTTTTATGAACGGAAAGAGATAAAAGACGTTCTCTCCTATTTCCGGATGGTTATAAATCCCGAAGATGAAGAAGCACTGAAGAGATCAGTAAATTACCCTAAAAGGGGTATTGGTGACACAACAATACAGAAGATCTTTGAACTTGCATTAAATCAGAATGTTTCGGGATGGAGTATACTTAATGATGCTGCGAAATACCCCGATCACTTCAATGCCGGAACGGCAAAGAAACTGAAATTATATGCAGATGTTATAATCAACCTAAGGATGAATTCCGATACAACCGATGCGTTTACAAAAGCAAGGGAAATAGCAATGGGGTCGGGCATTATGAGGGAATTGAAAGAGGGAAAATCGCCTGAGGAGGTAAGCAGGTACGAAAACCTTGAAGAATTATTGAATGCAATAAAAGTGTTTACTGAAGCTGCAGAAACCAACGGTGAGCCTGCAATTCTTGAAGCCTACATGGCCAATGTTGCACTACTTACAGATCAGGACACTGAGAATGAAGAGGACCGGAATAAGACAACCCTCATGACAATGCATGCTGCCAAGGGACTTGAATTCAAGCATGTGTACATTGTTGGGATGGAGGACACCCTGTTTCCGTCGCCAATGTCATCTGGAAGTGCGCGTGAACTTGAAGAGGAGAGACGATTGTTTTACGTAGCTGTTACCCGTGCCGAAAAGCAGGCTACCCTTAGTTATGCTCTCAACAGGTACAAGTGGGGTAACCTTGAAAGATGCAGTCCCAGCAGGTTCTTAAAGGAGATTGATCAGAAATTTCTGGATTACCCGCAGACCGGAGGCAAACCTTTTCAGAATGGATCAAGACCAGCGGAAAAACCCTCAAATCTCAGAGAGGAACCAAAGACCTACGGTAAAGAGGACCGGCTTAAAAAGATTACAGCGGTTTGGAAAGGGCATTATTGCATCAATCGAGGGGCAACCGCCCAACACAACGGCATCGGTTGATTTCGAAAAAGAGGGAAGAAAAAAGCTGTTGCTGAGATTTGCGAAGCTGAAAAAGCTTTGAATTTTTTGGTTATTGAAAAAGCCCAAATCCATTAACCGCAAAGGTCGCAAAGATTTTACGCCAAGTTCGCAAAGAGCTGAAAATAAACTATTTTAACTTTGCGTACTTTGCGCCTACTTAGCGTACTTTGCGGTTAATAGATCCTAATTATTTACCTATATTCATCTGACGCAAGGTATAACCCTTAACTGAAATTGAATGAGGGAAGTTTTCGTTTATCTCTTTTGTTTCAGATTTCATTTC
>JFJP01038826.1_pt1 | contig 15558 bp, 12 predicted proteins | sample 431651 | NCBI WGS metagenome assembly JFJP01 (sample SAMN02602958, study PRJNA72255) | Microbial mat metagenome, whole genome shotgun sequencing project. | biome: fresh water; feature: sink hole; material: water; isolation source: purple microbial (photo- and chemosynthetic) mats found in... | reverse complement strand
GGGAATATATATTAATCCTTTTAAAGTAGAAGCCGTTTTGGACACGGTAAACAGCTATTCGAGCATCACAGATTTAACCATAGGAAGTTATTCTTTTAGCTCAATTCAGGACTATATTGGTTATAACTGGAAATCGGTTGAAGTAAATCAGTCGGCGAATTCAGCCACTTATAATGTTCGCAAAAACTATTCTTATGTGATTAAGGATAACGAGGAACAATATTATAAATTACGTTTTTTAAGTTTTGTGAACGATTCGCTTGTTGTTGGATATCCTAAATTTGAGACATCCAAGCTTAAGTAGTGAGCATAATTAGAAAACCAAATTTCATTTTGATGGATAATTAAATAAGCCTGCCAAAATTTTAAATCGAGGCAGGCTTAATTTTTTCTTTATCATTTTTTAATGGGCTTTATATAGGCCGCAAATCCACCCCCAGGAGCCATTTTGATTTTATAAACAGCATTTTTATCGGTATCTTGAGTTGCCTGTACCAATTTTTCAGCATTGATATTTGCATCGGGGGCATCAGAGAACGAAGTCATTGTATATTTGCCTTCTCCCAAAAAATCGAGTTTTAATTCTAATTCTCTGGCTTCGGAGTTTGTCATAGCTCCAATAAACCAATTATCTCCCGATTTGCGAACCGAAACAATGTATTTTCCTACTTCTCCAAGCGGAATTTTGGTATCGTCCCATTGGGTGGGAACAACCTTTAGAAAATCCAATCCGGGTTGGTTTACATAATTATTTGGGTGGTCGCAAACAGTCATTATTGGGCTGTCATAAACCACAAACATAGCCAGTTGTTGACATCGCGTGGTCATTACATTTGCTGGAGTGCCTGTTTTGAATGTTTCAGGTGAACGGTTTAGAAATCCGCCGGGAGTATAATCCATAGGACCCGCTAACATACGGGTAAAAGGCAGTGTAGTATTATGTTCGGGCGTTATTCGTGTCGACCATTTACTATATTCATTCCCCATAACCCCTTCGCGGGTCATCAAATTTGGATAGGTTCGTTGAAAGCCATCCGGTTTATAAGCTCCGTGGAAATTGACGAGAAGATGATGATCTGCCGCTTCTTTCACTATTTTATGATACCAATTTACCATTTCCTGGTCGTCCCTATCCATAAAATCTATCTTTACACCAGCAATTCCCCATTTTTCGTATAAGGTAAAGGCTTCTTTATATTGTCGCTCAGCATCGGTATTATAAAGCCAAACCCAGCACCGCACATTTTTTTCCTTGGCAAATCTTAAAACTTCGGGCATATCAACTGCCGGATTAATTTTTGTAATATCGGCAGTGGGAGTGTTAAAAGGACCATACCATTGCCAATCGATCAATTGGTAAGGAAACCCCATATCGGATGCAAATTGAATGTATTCTTTAAGTGTTTTGGCATCCATTTTAACTTCGGCGCTCCACCAATGATCCCAGGCACATTTCCCCGGCTTAATCCATGAAACATCTTTAATGGCACAAGGTTCGTTCAGGTTCAACACCATCTCCGATTCTACAAGCCTTCCTGGTTCTTTACCTAGCAGAATGACCCTCCATGGAGAAAAATGATCGCCGCTGATTTTTACTTTGACACCATTTTCATCTTGCCCAGGCAGTGGAGACAGTTTTGTATGTAAGACAATTTCTTTTTCTTTTTGAATAGAATGTCCTCCAATATAAAGGCCGGCCCAATCATTTATATTCGCTTCGGTAATGGCGGCATAAGCAACATTTTCAACTTTCACTAAGAAAGGTAAGCCAATAATATTGTGTTCGGTAAGGTCTCCAATTTTTCCTGGGGAAAATTCAGTTTCCTGAGAAGTTTTATAGGAATTATAATTTGCCATCCATGCATCAAAATTACCAACAAAGTTAAACGTGGTAAGTTCCTGTGTGATTTCGCGAGTTCCAAATCCATTTTGCATCGGTAAGAAGTATCGAAATGCAACCCCATCGTTATAAGCCCTGAAATAAATATCAAGCTTTCGCTGTGGATAGTTTTTTTCCCTCAGTTGAAGCCGAATTTCATTATAATAATTTAATATTGTTTTATGTTTGCTGGCAACCGGCGTCCATAAATCGTAGTTTGTAGTGGTTGAACTATCCATTATAATCATTGAGTTACCCAAAAGTGGTTCATTCACAAATCGGAACCCAAGCGAAGAGTTTTGAAGGATAGTTTGGTTGTTGAATTTAACGGAGTAGGTAAGTTTTTCGCCAACATTAATATTAATTGTTATGTTTTTGTCGGGCGATGAAATTGATAACGATTCTGCTTTCAAAAGCCAGGCAAAGCTGAGCAAAACTGCAAATAGGGTAAATCTTTTCATAATTGATGGTAGTTAATACTGGTTTAGTTTTGAAATTGAAAATTATGAGTATTTTTCTGATTCCGGCTTAAAAAGAGTAATATTTTAGGGTTTATTTGATCATTTTGGTAGAATGCCTGTACATGCATTTTTTAGGCAGTTAAGCAATTAATGTTTACTTAAGAAAGAGCTAACCGCTTTACTAAATTCAGGATAGGATGAAAGGTTATTGTGTCCACCGGTTTCGATGGGTAGAAATACTTTTTCACCTTTATAACAATCGAAAAGCTCCTTCCCAAACTTGAAGGGAATCACTTCATCTTTCTTTCCATGAATGATAAGTAAAGGCACATTTATGCCGTTAATTTTTTTCAGGTTATTAAACGAATAACGCAAAATGATATAAGGCATTAAATATGGGAATTTGTCATTTGCCAATTTTTTAAAATAGGAGAATGGGGATTCAAGAATTACAGATGCAGATTTGTTTTTACTTGCAATTTCAACAGCGATTCCTGTCCCGATAGATCGGCCATAAATTATAATATTTTCTGGCTTGAATCCTGATTTTATGAGATAATCGTAAGCCGCCTGTCCATCTGCATACAATCCTTTTTCAGAGATTTTTCCCGTGCTTTTGCCATAACCGCGATAATCGATTATAAAAAAATTAAAATTTAGGTTCTTAAAATTATTAAATACAAATTGCCAATCTTCCAAACTACCAGCATTTCCATGAAAATATAAAATTACCTTATCATTTTTAGCGGGGAAGAACAAGCCATTGATTGATTCGTTGTCTTTTGTTTTAATAGTGACCTCTGAGTTCACAAAAGATTTATCAAATTGAAAATTTGCATCTAATCTGGATGGAAAGAAAATCATTTTGGTTTGAAAGGAGCAACTTCCAGCCAAAATCAGGAGATAAAATATGAGGATATACAGGAAAAGCATTTTCAGTAATTTCATTTTAAAAATATAGTTATAAAGCTAAGTAAACGCTCTTTTAATATGAACTTAATTTAATGTTTTTCTTTTTTTATTATTTCTGCCAGAGTTTATTCAGTTTTTCTTTCAGCATGTAATTTAAATGCTTATGCAATAATTTCAAAAGCCACAAATCCTTTTACATCACTTTCCGTAACCATAACTTGCTGAACCTTGGCGTGATCAGGTCCTTGGTGGCACCAACGTAATAATTCTTCTAACTTATCGGTTTCGCCTTCGACTTCGATGTATACAGCCCTATCGTATGTATTTTTAACAAAACCACAGACACCAATGATTCGGGCAATACTCCTTGCTGAGTAACGAAATCCAACTCCCTGCACTCGTCCTATAATTGTGATATTATAATGCTTAACCATAGAGGCTGTTTTAATTTTTTTGCATCACTTTTTCAATCTCATTTGGATTCTTAGGAATTGCCACAGATAGTATTTCATTACCATCCTTCGTAATCAAAATGTCATCTTCAATACGAATTCCAATATTGGCATACTTTTGAAATAAAGGTTGCACCTTTTTTACGTATGCATCAAGTTCTTCGCGGGGAACTGAATTTGAATACAAATCATAAATGTATGTTAACATATCAGGATTTATATAAATACCGGGTTCAATGGTAAGGAGCATCCCAGGTAACAAATCTCGTCCCCGTAAACCTGGTTTGATAACCGTATATCCAATTTCATTTAGAGTATATTTTCCTACATCATGAACATCCAGACCTAAATAATGACCAGATTGGTAAAGAATAAACAGTTCCTTTTGCCAAATTTTGGAAGTATCGGTAATAAATCCGATTTGGTAAAGGCCATGAGTTATCACTTCAATACACTTTTGGTGAAAATCTAAGATTTTATATCCAGGCTTCATCACTTTAATACCTTCTTCCTGAGCTTTTAGCACTAAGTTGTAAAGCTCCAGCTGTTGTTTCGAAAATTTTCCGTTAACCGGAATTGTCCGAGTTATATCAGCAGCATAGCCGTTATACTTCGAGCCAACATCCATTAATACCAGATCGCCTGACTTCATTTGGCATTTGTTTTCATCGTAATGCAAAGCAGTAGCGTTTTTCCCAGATCCAACAATACTTTCGAATGCATTTTCTTGACCATTCCTGCCGTATTCATATTCAAAAAGCGCTGCAATTTCGTATTCATATTTGCCTGGCTTTACTAACTTATAGGCATTGAAAAGTGCATTTGCAGTTATTTGGATGGCTTTACGGGTATTTTCAATTTCAAAGTCATCTTTTATTACACGCATTTCATTTATAATATTATCGGCAAATACAAGTTTATCCGAATCGCTGCGGGTTTTTATCAGTCCTTTTAATAAATCCCTAACCTGTTTGTCGTTGTTAAGAAGATATATTTTTTTATCGGTCTTTAGGTAGTTCCGAACATGCTTTTTTAAATCGAAAATGTGAAATGAAGTATCTGCTCCAAGACGTTTCGCTTCATTAATTCCGGGTTGAACACCATTCCATATTATAGCCTGTGGATTGGATGGTGGAATAAATAACGAAAATTGCTTGTTACTTTCTGGATCAATTATAAATCCAGCCTGAATTCCGTTCCATCCAGTAAGGTAATTGAAATCATCCTTCGTATTGTCTTTATCCATTAGACATATAAATATTCCATTTCCCATTTTTTCCATAAGGACTTGTCTTCGAAGAATACACTGGTTAGCAAGCCTAGTGGTATCGGACATTGATGGGGGAGGAAGTGCCACAGGAGATTTTAATTCTTTGGTTCTTTGCGCGTTTGCTGGTTGTATGATTATACAATTTAACAACAAAAAAGAAAGCCCAAAGGCTATGTTCACAAGATTTTGTCTCATTATTTATTAATTTATTCAAAAATACTTTATTAATTCAATTGCAAAAACAATAAAGTATTTTTTGACTTTTTAGTTTGAAATTAAAATTTTGTTATATTTTTGTAAGTAATTACTCACTATTATGACGGACAAACAAGAAAGCATCATTATGGCAGCATTACAGTTATTTGCTAAAGATGGATATAATGCCACATCTACCAGCAAAATAGCAAAAAAAGCAGGGGTTTCGGAAGGTTTGATTTTCCGTCATTTCGAAAACAAGGAAGGGCTTTTAAAAGCTATTTTAGAGCTTGGAGCAGAAAGAGTTAAAAAATATTTCGCCGATATAGTATTGGAAAACGATCCACAATCGGTTATTCGCAAAACCCTGGAACTACCTTTTACAATTGTAGAGGAAGAGCATGAGTTTTGGAGGCTGCAATTCAAGTTGAAATGGGAGATAGAGCATTATGACGAAAGTAAAATGGATCCGCTAAAAATGGCATTAACGAATGCTTTTAAAAAATTAAATTACAATCAGCCCGAACTTGAAGCTGAAATTGTTGTTGTTATTATGGAAGCAATATCATCATCCATCCTGAAAGGAACTTTAAAATCAAGTGCAGAAATATTAAAACTATTAAAATTAAAATATCAGGTATAAAAAATTTGATCAATTTGTAAGTGATTAATCACAATTTAATTATAAAATGTAATGGAAAATTCAAATAAAAAAGTTGCCTTAGTTACAGGAGCATCCTCCGGAATAGGAAAGAGTACTGTATTGAAATTACTGAGCGATGGTTATACTGTATATGGTGCGGCACGGAGAGTTGATAAAATGACCGATTTGCGAACAAGTGGAGCTAATATAATCGAGCTGGATGTCACCCAGGATGATTCGATGGTACTTTGCATTGATCAAATTGTTAAAGAACAAAACCGGTTAGATGTTTTGGTAAATAATGCCGGTTACGGTTCTTATGGTGCAGTGGAAGATGTTCCTTTAACTGAAGCTAAAAAGCAATTCGAAGTTAATATATTTGGTTTAGCGCGCTTAACCCAATTGGTATTGCCTCATATGCGTAAAAATCATTTCGGGAAAATAATTAATATTTCATCGATTGGGGGGAAAATATACATGCCACTCGGTGCCTGGTACCATGGAACAAAACATGCTTTAGAGGGATTTTCAGACTGTTTGAGACTAGAGACCAAGCAGTTTGGAATTGATGTTATTATTATTGAACCCGGACCAATTATAACAGAGTGGGGGAATATTGCATTAGATAATATGCATCAATCATCGGGTAACACACCTTATGCCGAATTAGTAAAACGTACTTCCGCTATGTTTGGCGAATCTTATAAAAAAGGGAAAGCTTCTCCCCCCGAAGCCATTTCATCTGTAATTTCCAAAGCACTAAAATCAAAGCGCCCTAAAGCCCGGTATGCAGCAGGGGCAAACGCAATGCCTATAATTTTTCTTCGATGGATTTTGACTGATAAAGCATTTGATCGCGCAATGTTTTGGATGTTGAAGTAATTAAATTTTCAATGAATAGTCTTTAGAACTTAGTTTCTGCAAAATGATTATGAAAACTTTGAAATTACTTGCAGTATTATTCCCTTTATTAATGTTATCCGGATTTGTTTTTCTAAAATCATTTCCCGGGTCAGGCGAAAAAAATGAGATGGAAACAAAAAGGAAATTGCACAATTCTCCCAATTATAAAGACGGGAAATTTCATAATCTGATTAATATCTCTGTAACTACAGGGAGTATGTGGGGAGCTATGAAAGAGTATTTTTTTAAGAAAAGTAAAGAGAATGTCCCAATGGATTCAATACCATTTGCACAGTTTGAAATAGAAGGATTTAAACATTTGAATAGTGATGACATTAGTATTACCTGGTTTGGACATTCTACTGTATTAATTTATACTAGTGGGATATCGATACTTACCGACCCAATGTTTAACTCCTGGGTACAACCATTAAATATGGGACCAAAAGCGTTTAAAGGGTCAAATAATTTAGTGGTTGACAGTCTGCCAGCAATAGATTTCGTTTTAATTTCGCACGATCATTATGACCATTTGGATTATAATTCTATTAAAGCGATTAATGCATCCCGTTATATTGTACCATTAGGTGTAAAGTCTTATTTGGTGAAATGGGGAATTCCTTCGGAAAAAATAGATGAATTAGATTGGTACGAAGAGTTACGAATTTCTGATAATTTAAAATTTACAGCAACTCCCGGTCAACATATTAGTGGCAGAGGATTGTTCAACCGTATGTCGACTCTATGGTGCGGCTTTGCAATCGAGCTAAATAATAAAAAAATATATTTTAGCGGCGATTCAGGTTATTCTAATGAATTCAAAAAGATTGGAGAAAAATTTGGCCCATTTGATATAGCAATGTTAGAAAATGGTCAATACAACGAGAATTGGGCAAAAATTCACATGATGCCTGAGGAAGCAGTACAAGCTGCAAGTGATTTAAAAGCCGAATTATTCTTGCCAATCCATTGGGGAAAATACAGTTTATCGGTTCACTCCTGGTACGAACCAATTGAACGAGCAACTAAAGAAGCGGCTTTAAGAGGAATAAAAATAACAACACCCATGATCGGAGAAAGTTTTTTGCTGGGAAAAAAAATACCAGAGAGAAAATGGTGGAATTCTAAAGAGATGTCCATAAATATTCAAGAATTGAATTAGCAAAATAAAAGAGGTACGATGAAAATAAAAGCTATAATAACTGGATCAACCGGAATGGTTGGAGATGGTGTTTTACATGAGTGTCTGTTGCATCCGGAAGTTGAAATGGTTTTAGTAATTAGCCGTCGTACTTGTGGGGTTCAACACCCTAAATTGAAAGAAATTATTCACGCTGATTTTTCTGATTTTAGTAGCATTATGGGTGAGTTTACGGAGTATAATGCTGCATTTTTATGTATGGGGGTTTCTTCGATAGGTTTGGATGAAGAAAAGTTTATTCATTTTACATATGACCTTACCATGGCATTGGCAGGTCTTTTAGCAAAGCAAAACCCCCAAATTACCATTTGTTATGTTTCTGGGGTTGGTACCGATAGCAGTGAAAAGGGAAAAACTATGTGGGCCAGAGTAAAAGGGAAAACTGAAAATAGCTTGTTACAACTTCCTATTCGGCAAGCTTATATGTTTCGGCCAGGCTTTATCCGACCAACTAAAGGACTAAAAAATGCCTACAAAACATATAAATTATTCAATCCAATTTTTCCTATCTTAAAAAAGGTGTTTCCAAAATATGTTTGTACCCTGTCTGAAATAGGTATTGCAATGATTAATAGTGTATACAAGGGTTATGATAAGAAAATTTTAGAAGTTCAGGATATTGTAAGATTGGCAAGTAATTAATGTATCCATAAGTTTATTAATTAATACTCTTTGTTATTGAGGTCGAACATTCTGTTTGAGAAGATATGAGTATTTAAATTATTAGTTATTTAATTTTATTGGAGTTTAATCATGTATTAACATTCTATTTCTATGTTACTTATATTGTTGATATTTTATTTTACTAATTATCGGTGAATAAATACATTTTTTTTGCAATTTTAAGCAGGGGTTTGATATTAATGCCTTTAGAAAAAACACATATTGTTATTAATTAGTTTTCAACTGTTTAGAAATGGTTAGTCTTTTAAAATATTCTTATATCCTTATTCTACTTGCTATCCTCCCTTCGAAATTGTCATCGCAGAGCCGAAAAGCCGATGTTAATCTGATGGAAAACTTTAAAATTTCTGAGCTTCATTCTACGAATTTTGAAGGTGATCCTGTGGTAAGTTTAACAGGTTACAATTATTCTTATGCAGCATTTTCGAAAGACATGAAATATATGGCAGTGGCCAGATCTTTTAAGCGCGGGGAAGGAGAAGTTAAAGATATTGTGCTGATTAAATTAAAAAATAATAAAGAATCGGTAATACTCGATACACAATCGGTAATACGATATGGTCGCCCTAACGGATATTTATGGTCAATTGAGTTTAACAATCAAAATCAGTTAATTGCCAATATCGGTGATGGCATGGAGGGGTCAACAATTCTGACTATAGATGTCGAAGAAAAAACTATTCTTAAAGATATTTATGTTCCTAATTATTCAGAGGATGAAGAGTATGACGAATATGAAGAAGAAGATGTGCTTTTTGATGAAAAAATGAGCGATTTAAAAAGAATATTTCCCAAGAAATCACCAATACTTTTATCGGATATGGTTTATAAGCTAATACCGGTTGATACAGTGGGATATATAATTCAAGGAGCTTTTGATAAAGATAACAGCATTTATTTTTTACCACGAAAAACAGGAAAGCTAAAACTTTTACATAACATTGCTAATAAAGGAGAGAATGATAATATCAATGGTGTTTGGGGTACGTCAACTTCCTGTTTTTATTTATTGAAAAATAAAACAAATAACTACTTATTCCAATATAGTTTGGTAAACAATAAAATTACGCTGTTAGAAAAATTACCATCATACAATCATTATAGTTTTATGTATTCCCAACCCCTGAAAAATGGCGAAATATTACTTTATTTCGAAACCGGATCTGGAACACCTACAATTGATAATGTTTATAGATTATACCGATATTCAGGCGGAAATATTACAAAAATTGAGAATTACCCATTTTTGAAGGAACTACAATCGGTAAAAGATACGGATATTCTCTTACTGTATTATTTGAAAGATGGAAAACTCTGCCTTGATGTCAGAAAAATGTAGCCACTATCCGGCAGCTGAAAGACGGGTAGCATTTAAAACCCCTTTTACTTTTTTCAATCGTATGAGCAGGTTGTCAAGATGAGCGTTGTCCTTTACAAATAACGATAATCTTCCTTCGAACATTCCATCGTTAGCATCAATAGAAATAGATCGCATGCTAACTTTCAGGTCGCGCGAAAGCAAATCGGAAATCCTGCTTACCAGTCCAATATCATCAAGTCCTACAATCCGAACATCAGCCTGATAGTGAGCATTTCCATCCGAATTGGTCCATCGGGCATTTACAACCCTATAACCATATTTTGAAATCATTTGCTCCGCATTGGGACAATTCACCCGGTGGATTTTAACTCCTTCATTAATAGTTACAAATCCAAATATAGGGTCGCCATAAATTGGATTACAGCATTTGGCTAGTTTATAGTCAAGATTATCTAATTTGTTATCGATAATTAGAAAATCGTCGTTTTTAGAAGCATGGTTTTTTACTATTTTATCAACTGTATCATCTTCAATTTTCTCCGGTAAACGTTGTGTTTCGTTTTTTTCAATTACTAAATCCTTAATTACGGCGTAATCCAATTTATCCTCAGCCAACAAGGAATAAAGGTCGAAGGTGCTTTTTAGCTTATAATGTTTCAGGATTTTTTTGAGCGTATTGTCATTATAAGGAATTTTCCAGTTCTTCAGCCGGCGTTGCAGAATTTCTTTTCCGGCTTCGGCACTTTTTGCAGCTTCTTCTTTAATGATGGCCTTAATCTTATTTTTTGCTTTCGAAGTCACAACAAACGAGAGCCAATCCGATTTAGGCTTTTGGGTTTTGGTTGTTAAGATTTCGACCCTGTCGCCATTTTGTAAAACATGCCTTATGGGTACGTTTTTTCCATTTACTTTAGCTCCCACACACGAACATCCAAGATTAGAATGAATGTCGAATGCAAAGTCTAAAACGGTCGCATTAATAGGTAATTTCTTTAAATCACCATTGGGCGTAAAAACAAAAATTTCTTTGGTATATAAACTTGGTTTTAGGGTGTCCAAAAAGTCCATAGCTTCGGCCTCAGGAGCTTCTAATATTTCCCGCACTTTTCCAATCCAGGTATCCAATCCACGGTCAGCTTCTCCTCCTTTGTATTTCCAGTGGGCGGCCAAGCCTTTTTCTGCGATTTCGTTCATTCGCATCGTCCGAATCTGAACTTCTACCCATTTTCCTCCGGGACCAACTACTGTAGTATGCAAAGATTCGTAACCATTCGTTTTAGGAATCGAAATCCAATCGCGCATGCGTAATGGATTTGGTTGGTAAAAGTCGGAAACAACGGAGTAAATCCTCCAGCAGTCAGATTTTTCATTCTTTAATTCCGAATCAACAATTATACGTATAGCAAAGATGTCGTATACTTCTTCAAAAGCAACACCTTGTTTTCGCATTTTATTAAAAATGGAGTGTATGGACTTTAACCGGCCTTTAATTTCAAATTTAAATCCCTGTTTGGCTAATTCTTCTTTTATAGGTTGAATAAACTCGCGGATAAGTTTATTACGGGCGCTGGTTGTTTCTTCAAGTTTTTTAGCTATATGATTATATGTTTCCGTATCGCGAAACCTTAGAGAAATGTCTTCAAGTTCTGTTTTAATATTGTACAGACCTAGGCGGTGCGCTAGTGGGGCATATAAATAAAAAGTTTCTGTAGCAATTGGAAAGTGAATACTGGCAGGGGAATTATCAAGGTTTCGCATAACCTGCAGCCGTTCAGATAGTTTTATCAGAATAACCCTGACATCGGTAACCAGTGAAAGTAAAAGTTTTCTGAAATTCTCAGCTTGAGCAATGGTATTGTTGGTATCGATCGATGAAATTTTTGTTAAATCGCTAACAAGTTGAGCCACCTGTGAACCAAATGCTTTATTAACCTCGTCTAAGGAAATATGTCCTTCATGAACGGCATCGTATAAAAGACTGCAAATAATGGATGTTTTTCCCAGCCCAATTTCTTCAACAGCTATCCTGGCAATGGCAATACAACGATTAATAAAAGGTTCGTTGTTTAAAGCAGGTTTGTCTTTTAAAACGGTATAGGACATTCTGAAAGCCTTTTGAACCTCCTTAACACCTTCGGCATTTAAAGAGGTCCGAGCAACTCGCAGTAAACCACGATATTTACTGGTAATTATATTTTCGAGAAATAATTTTTCACTTTCGGTTTTCATCGTTATCGTCTTTCTGAATTACAAAATTAACGAAAAGCTAGAAAGAGTATTGATAAAAATAAAAAACCCCGGTTTTTTGCCGAGGTTTTTTTAAGTATTTGAGGATATTATCGGAAGCTTATGCCCAAACCTGCTGTTGCAACAGAATAATTTGCATAGGTATAATCAAAATGAAGCGTCATGATGGCAAATTTAAACCGCACTCCACCGTTTAACCGGGGTTTAGTTTTGCTTCCATCCATGCTTTTCATTTCAATGTTTATGGGGTCTGTTAACTTGTTTGCATCTTTAACCACTATTTTTCCGACATCTACTCCGGTTGTTTCCAGAGCGGCTAAGGGGTAATTTCCTTTTAAACTTAAGTTGGTATTCGTATTACTAAATCCAACTCCGGCATATATGCATATTACAGGAAAATCAAATGAAGCAAGTACATTACCTGTAAATCCTTTGGCGATCAACTGCATTTTTTGATTATTATAAATATCAGTGGTATTATTTATAGCTTGCAATTGAGGTTGATTTACATAAAATTCAGGTTGAAAATTGAGGTTCAGATCAGTTTTTAATTGGGTATAGCCTCCAAAAACGGAAAGATGGAAAAATGGAGCCATTTTAATGCCGGGAATCCATTGTTTTAAGCTATGTTTAACTCCAACTCCCCACATTCCAATGGAGCCATAATCACCCAGATTAAATGTTGGTAAATACCTGACGGTAACATCAGTTTCTTTAATTAACCCTATTCCCAATTGCAACATTGGAGAAGGTATGATGCCTAAACCTGTTCCTTTGGGAGTTGCTACTTGCATAGATTTATTTCCTATAGGATAATTAATATTAACACCAGTTTTATTAGCACCAGCAACTGTTTGAGCAACTCCAACAGCTGGTGTACCTGTTAATCCAAGTTTTGATGGATCATAAGTTTTATCGGCCTGAGGAACAAAAGAAGCGCTTACACTAAAAGTTAGGTCAAATCCGCCAAGTTTATGAGTCTTTGCGGTATTATACCATCCACCGTTTAAATTGGCACCTAAGGCATTGGCATAGGGTTTAAGGTAGGCCTGGAATAATTTTTCAGCATCAGCAGTAGAGCCCGAAAGCATATTGGCAACATCCTTTATTTGAGCTTTGGCAATTTGTGTGCTAAATTGGAATAACGCAAAAGTTGATAGAATTAATACAATACGTCTCATAACAGTGGGTTTTATTTTTGAGTTTATACTACAACCTGAGGATATTGTTTCAAAAATACTTTATTTTCGCACGGTATTAATGCAATCACACTCTTTTTAAATTGATGTACCTACGCATACTATGATGATGAATCAGCCATTAGCAGACAGAATGCGACCCAAAATGCTCGACCAGTATGTAGGTCAGCAGCATTTGATAGGGGAGGGCAAAGTGCTTCGGCGGATGATTGAGTCGGGGGGAATTTCTTCATTCATACTTTGGGGCCCACCAGGTGTTGGGAAAACTACGCTTGCAAAAATTCTGGCTAATCAGTTGAATCGACCGTTTTATATTTTAAGTGCTGTTCATTCGGGCGTTAAAGATGTTAGGGAATCAATTGAACAAGCTAAAAAAACTCAATTTTTTAATACTCCCAATCCAATTCTATTTATTGACGAAATTCACCGGTTCAATAAATCTCAACAAGATAGTTTGCTTGCAGCAGTTGAGCAAGGTACGGTGACTTTAATAGGAGCAACAACCGAAAATCCTTCGTTTGAAGTAATTGCCCCATTGCTTTCCCGGTGCCAGGTTTATGTGCTAAAACCTCTGGAAAAAAACGATTTACTTTCTATTATCGATAGAGCTCTAAAAGAAGATATTTTTTTAAAAACATTGGATGTTGAAATTCGGGAAACCGAAGCTATTATGCGAATTTCAGGAGGAGACGCCCGGAAATTGTTAAATGCCCTGGAATTAGTAATTCAATCGGAAGTAGATCAGGGGAATACCGATAAAAAAATTGTACTAACCGATCAGCTTGTATTAGACCGGATTCAGGAGAATATTGCCCTATATGATAAGAAAGGGGAGATGCATTACGATATAATTTCTGCATTTATTAAATCAATTCGCGGAAGCGATCCCAACGCTGCCGTTTATTATTTAGCGAGGATGATTGCCGGAGGCGAAGATCCATTGTTTATTGCTCGTCGTATAGTAATCCTTGCCGCTGAAGATATTGGTTTAGCCAATCCTAATGCGCTATTGATGGCCAATAATTGTTTTCAGGCAGTTCATGTAATTGGGATGCCCGAAGCACGGATTATCCTTTCGGAGGCCGTAATTTACCTTGCAACTTCTCCCAAAAGCAATTCGGCCTATTTAGCAATTGATGCAGCACTCGAAAAGGTCAATCAAACAGGAGATTTGCCAGTGCCTCTAAATATTAGGAATGCTCCAACCGGTTTAATGAAAGAACTGGGTTATGGGAAAGACTATCGTTATGCGCACGATTATAAAGATCATTTTATAATGGATGAGTATATGCCTGCAAAGGTTGCCGGGACAACATTTTACAATCCTCAGGAAAATATACGGGAAAAAGAACTGTCAAATCACCTTGGCCGCTTATGGAAAGGGAAATATGGATATAATACCTAGAAAAATGATACAACAATTACCATTCATTAAAAATACTACCGCTGGGAATTTTTTTCTATTAGCCGGACCATGTGTTGTCGAAAATCGTGAGTTATGCTTTGATGTTGCATCGAAGATAAAAGCAATTACCGATAAATTGCAAATTCCTTATGTTTTTAAAGCTTCTTATCGGAAGGCTAATCGCTCCAGAAGCGATTCGTTTACCGGAATTGGAGATAAAGCTGCATTGGAAGTGCTAAGCCAGATAAAATCGCAATTGCAATTGCCAATAGTGACAGATATTCATTCGGAGGCTGAAGCCGAAATGGCTGCTGAAGTAGCAGATATACTTCAAATACCTGCTTTTCTTTGTCGTCAAACAGAATTATTGGTAGCTGCGGCTAAAACGGGCAAATTTGTTAATATTAAAAAGGGACAGTTTTTAGCGGCTGATGCTATGAAGTTTGCTGCTAATAAGGTTGTTCAAGCTGGTAATCCCAATGTAATGCTTACGGAACGGGGTACCATGTTTGGTTATCAGGATTTAATTGTTGATTTTCGCGGAATTGTTGAGATGAAAAAATTTGGTTTCCCTGTAATTTTGGATGTAACACATTCATTACAGCAGCCAAATCAATCTTCGGGAGTTAGCGGTGGTCAGCCCGAATTAATTGAAACTATTGCCAGGGCTGGGGTTGCAATTGGAATTGATGGGATTTTTATTGAAACCCATCCCGAACCATCCAAGGCTTTATCGGATGGAGCAAACATGCTTCCGCTGGATCAACTTGAAATGTTATTAACAAG
>JFJP01040140.1_pt1 | contig 15561 bp, 15 predicted proteins | sample 431651 | NCBI WGS metagenome assembly JFJP01 (sample SAMN02602958, study PRJNA72255) | Microbial mat metagenome, whole genome shotgun sequencing project. | biome: fresh water; feature: sink hole; material: water; isolation source: purple microbial (photo- and chemosynthetic) mats found in... | reverse complement strand
CGCAACTACAAATCAATCGACACTGAAGATCTGGTCGAACTTCAAGGATAGGAAAAGGAATATCTGTCATGGATACAACAACGATCAGTTCCGCTAAACTCCTTATCACCCTTCTCGTCCCCCTCATGGGTACTATCGGTGTGCTGCTCTACGGGAAAGATGAAAATTTCCGGGAAGGGGTCTCCTCGGTGACCTCTATCGTCCTGTTTTTACTGGTCGCATCTATGCTTCCGACAGTACTCTCAGGGAAGACCTTGGTCTTTCAAATGTTCGACATCCTGCCTGGTTTGTCAGTCACCCTCCGGGCTGATGCGATGTCAATGATTTTTGCTCTGGTGGCATCCTCCCTCTGGACCATCGCTGTCTTCTACTCCATGGGCTACATGAGAGCCCACAATGAGCACGCCCAGACGCGCTTTAATGCATGCTTTGCCTTGGCCATCTTTGGAGCCATCGGGGTTGCGTTCTCTGACAACATTTTTACCATGTATCTGTTTTACGAAATTGTTTCAATTTGTACCTATCCCCTTGTTGCTCATAATCAAGACGAAAAAGGATACAGTGGCGCTCGAAAATATATCATCTATTTAACGACAACTGCCAAATTACTTTTTTTGCCTGCGATGATTCTCATCTTTGTGTTGGTAGGGAATTTAGACTTCGCAAACAACACTAGCAGTGGCATTTTGCCGGCCAATATTGATAAAAACCTTGTCTTGCTTCTTTTTCTCTTTTGCCTCTTCGGCTTAGCCAAAAATGGAGTTATGCCTTTTCATCACTGGCTTCCAGGCGCCATGGTCGCTCCGACCCCTGTTTCGGCTCTGCTTCATGCAGTGGCAGTGGTTAAAGTTGGCGTATTTTGCACAAGCCGGGTGATGCTTTATGTGTTTGGTACAGATATGCTTCACAAATTCCATCTTGATGTTGTAGGAGTATGCATCGTTATAACGACGATAACGCTTGCCTCAATCATTGCCTTAACCAAAGATAATCTTAAAGAACGACTAGCCTACTCTACAATAAGTCAACTCTCTTATATTTTGGTTGGTGTATTTCTGCTGAGCAATAATGGCATAACTGGTGGCGTCATTCACATTGCTAATCACGCCTTCGCTAAAATCACGCTATTCTGGTGTGCTGGTGCTATTTTTATAGCCAGTCACAAAACTGATATCAGTCAATTGGATGGGCTCGCTAAAAAAATGCCCTTTACCATGGGCGCCTTTACCATTGGCGCTTTCAGCATGATTGGTATGCCTCTGTTTGCCGGATTTATCTCTAAATGGTACCTCTTACAAGGTGCCTTAGATGCTAATCAAATGCTCATTGTAGGCTTTTTACTCTTTAGTACTATCCTGAACGCCGGATATTTTATTCCACCAATTTATGCTGCCTTTTTCAAAAAATTGCCCGATGGAGAAACGTGTGAAAGAGCAGAAGCACCATGGGCAATGGTCATTCCTATTATGCTCACTGCAAGTCTTACTATGTATTTATTCTTCAATCCCTCCTTGTTTATCAGTTTGGCACAGGCAATGCTGCCATAAAGAATACAGAAAGATTAGGTGTAATTAATGGAAAAATCATTCTTTGAGAAACCGAGAAACATAAAATGCATTCGTATTACTTTATACTCAATATGCTTCCTCCTTTTTCTGGCTGACGGGAAGATTCATCATCACGCTGATTTTCCATGGGAGAACTGGTTTGGCTTCTTTTCCATTTTTGGATTTGTCGGCTGTGTTGGATTAGTCCTCGGAGCTAAATATATTCTGAGGCCCTTACTCAAAAGAGAGGAGAATTATTATGAGTAATTTCCCACCCGCTCTACTCTTTATTGCTGGAGCATTCTGCATACCTCTGCTTCCCAATCGCCTAAGAGCTGCCTTTATGCTGCTCTTGCCAGTAGTCGGTTTTTTCAATGTAATGACCATGCCTGAGGGTACCTACTGGGTTGTTCCTTTTCTCCAGTTTGATTTAATTTTTGGCCATATAGATCGACTGAGTAAAGTGTGGGGCTATATTTTTCACATTATCACCTTTCTCACCGTCATATATGCCTTGCATATAAAACGCGCAATGGAGTACTGGGCAGCCTTTGTTTATGCCGGCGCAGCCCTTGGTGTAGTCTTTGCCGGGGATCTTGTGAGCCTTTTTATATTCTGGGAAGTCATGACAATCGGTTCTACTTGCCTGATTCTTGCAAGAAATACTGATTCTGCCAGGAAAGCTGCTTATCGATACGCCTTGGTTCACATAGCTGGCGGACTTTTGCTTCTTGCCGGCATTGTTCTAAAATATCACAATACAGGTTCCATCGAATTTGGCTTTCTCGGTTTGCACGGACTAGCTCATACCCTCATCTTTCTCGGGTTTGGTGTCAATTGTGCTTGGCCATTTTTTCATGCATGGCTTCCTGATGCTTACCCTGAAGCGTCTGTTACCGGTACTGTGGTTCTCAGTGCCTTTACCACGAAGACAGCAGTCTATGTCCTTGCAAGATCATTCCCTGGCACTCCTGAACTGGTTATTTTAGGAGCAATTATGGCTGCCTTTCCAATTTTTTATGCGGTCATTGAAAACGATCTTCGTAAAGTTCTTTCTTACAGTCTCATCAATCAAGTAGGCTTTATGATGGTTGGTGTTGGCATAGGTACAGAACTTTCGATTAATGGCACAGCAGCTCATGCATTTGCTCATATTCTTTATAAAGCTCTTTTATTCATGAGTATGGGTGCGGTATTATATCGGACCGGCAAGATTAACGGTACAGATCTTGGCGGGTTGCACAAGTCAATGCCACTCACCACTATTTTTTGTATCATTGGAGCCGCATCAATATCCGGTTTTCCTTTAACTAGTGGCTTCATAAGTAAAGCGATGATTATTTCAGCCTGTGGAGCTCAACATCTAGCCATTGTCTGGTTAATTTTAATCTTTGCCTCAGCTGGCGTCTTTCATCATTCCGGGATAAAAATTCCTTACTTTGCTTTTTTTGCTCATGACTCTGGAATCAGAACAAAAGAAGCCCCTCTAAACATGCTCATAGCAATGGGTATTGCAGCTTTTTTATGTATTTTTCTAGGGGTATTTCCACAGACTCTTTATTCAATTCTACCCTATCCTGAAGCAGCAGCGGCCTATGTTCCATATACAGCTAGCCATGTTGTATTGATGTTACAACTGCTATTCTTTTCAGCGTTGGCATTTACGATTCTCATGGTCACTGGAATTTATCCTCCGGAATTGCGCGGTATCAATGTTGATTGTGATATTATATGGCGGCGCGGGGCGCAGTTCTTTTTCTTGATTGTGAAAAAAATTATCGCGCCAATCGACTCGGCATTCAGTCACATTTACCGTGCCGTTGGTCTTGTACTGCTTATGGCTCTAGCTCGCTTCTTGTCATGGTTTGACTGGAATGGAATTGATGGTCTTGTTGATGGGCGCGGTCAGATTCAGCAGACAATATATTATACGGTTACCTTTGTAGCTGTTATTCTTGTAGCTTTCGTCTGGCTATAAACCCCTGATTTTGAGGACCACCAGGAATGGATCAACTACTCTTTAATTCAGATTATCCTTACATTCTGAGTACTCTGATTTTCTTGCCCCTAGCAGGAGCACTATTATTACTCTTTGTACAGAATGCATCCTTTGCCCGGTACTGGGCACTAGGGGTCACGACACTTACTGCAATCATATCGATTCCTCTCCTCACTAACTTTGACACGAACTCTGCTAAATTCCAATTCGTACAACAGTGCAGCTGGGTCAAATCCCTTAACATCCAATATGTAATTGGAGTTGACGGAATCTCTATCCTGCTTGTGATGCTGACCACCCTGATCATGCCTCTTTGTGTGCTGGCGTCATGGAGTTATATTAAAACACGGGTTCAAACATTCATGATCTGCCTACTGATCATGGAAACATCAATGCTGGGAGTCTTTGTAGCCCTTGATTTTGTCTTATTTTATATCCTTTGGGAAGCCATGCTCATACCAATGTACCTGCTCATCGGTATATGGGGTGGCCCAAGGAAAATTTATGCTTCAATTAAGTTTTTTCTTTACACCCTGGCTGGCTCCATCATGCTACTCGTAGGAATTATTTGGCTTTATAAAACAAATAATTACTCGTTTTTTATTCCGGATATGATGTGGAAAAGCTACTCCATATCTGCCCAAGTATATATTTTTCTAGCTTTTTTTCTCGCCTTTGCCATCAAAGTTCCAATGTTTCCGTTTCACACCTGGCTACCTGCAGCTCATGTCGAAGCCCCCACAGCTGGTTCTGTCATTCTGGCATCCGTATTATTAAAAATGGGAACCTACGGATTTCTTCGCTTCGCCTTGCCCATTACTCCCGAAGCCGCAACCATGTTCATGCCATATGTTCTCTGGTTATCTATTGCCGGGATTATTTACGGAGGATTTACCGCACTAGCTCAACATGACATGAAAAAACTCATTGCTTACTCCTCTGTAGGCCATATGGGCTTTGTCACACTTGGGATATTTGTGTTAAACATTGAGGGAATTGAAGGTGCCATCCTCCAAATGATCAATCATGGCGTTACCACTGGCGCTCTGTTTCTTTGCGTAGGAATGATTTATGAGAGAACACACAGCCGAGAACTTCGTTCAGCCACTGGTGTTGGTAAATACATGCCGATCTATGTTACCTTTCTTACCTTTTTCTCCCTTTCATCTTTCGGTTTTCCTGGAACAAACAGCTTTGTCGGCGAATTTTTAATCCTAGCCGGGGCATTTAAATATAGTACCCCCTTAGCTTTAGCTGCAATCCCGGGGGCAGTGCTAGCTGCAGCCTACATGTTGCGAATGCTTCAAAAAATTGTCTGGGGGGGGACGGATAATCCTGACCAGTCTTGGCTAACCGATTTGAATGTGCGTGAAATAGTAACCTTGACTCCCTTCCTCTTTTTTGTTTTCTGGATTGGACTGGGTCCTCAGCCATTTATTAACCTCATGCATACCAGTGTAGTAAATCTTCTTGATCAGTTCCATGCACATCAAGGACAAGCCGTAGCTGCTGCAGAATTAATTTTTCATTAATCGAATTTTTATCAATAACTAAAGGTAATAGATATGCAATTTCTACCTGAGTTAACACTGCTTGGAGCAAGTTTGATCATTTTCATGGTCAGTCTTGGTAAACCTGACTCCAACAAAATGAATACGATTGCTATTTGTCTCGGATCAGCAGTCTTTGCAGCAACTCTCGTAAGCTTTAATGAGAAGGGAGTTCTTTTTTTTAATTCATACAAGGTTGATTTATACTCCCAGGTTTTTAAAGCATTAATTGCTACATCTTTTCTTATGGTACTTATCCTTGGCAAAAAGCTAAAGAGTATAAAAAGTGCCGTTCATCCTGAATATTATCTTTTCATGTTCGTAAGCGTTCTTGGACTCATGATGCTGGTTTCGAGCGTTGAACTTCTAGCCATCTTCATAGCCATGGAACTCTCCTCATTTGCCGTCTACATTATGGTACCCATGCGTGACGAAACCGGAAACTACCGTTTTCAAATGGAAGCAGGGATAAAATATCTACTTTTCGGTGTTACAGCTACGGGATTCATGCTCTTTGGCATGAGCTATATGTTTGGCTTAACAGGATCCACCCAACTAAGCGTGGTAATGGTACAACTTTCGCATATGTACACTCAACCTGCTGCAATTATTGCTATCATGATGGTACTTGCAGGCTTTTTCTACAAGCTGGCCCTCTTTCCATTTCATTTTTGGGTGCCTGATGTCTACGAAGGAGCCTCCAATGAAACCACAGCTTTTATTGCATCTGTTCCCAAACTTGCAGCTGTGGCTTTACTTATAAGAATTGTTAGCATGGTGAATGGTGAAGGACAAACTATTGTTACTATATTAATGGTATGCGCTGTCCTCTCTATGTTCTATGGCAATCTTTCGGCCCTTGTTCAAACTGACATCAAACGTATGCTGGGGTTCTCAGGCATTGCCCATGCTGGCTTTGTTCTATTGGGCCTCCTAACGTTTCAACTAAGCGGTTATGCTAACTCCATTTACTACATCATAGGCTATGTCGTAATGAACTTAGCCTGCTTTGTGGTTATCTGTTCTATTTCCAAAAACGGTGAAAACGTACAGATTAGTGATTTAAGTGGATTGCATAAACGAGCTCCAATATTAGCTGTAACGATGGCTATAGCTCTTTTTGCGCTTGCCGGAATACCACCTTTTGTTGGCTTTATGGGTAAATTTATGCTGCTTGCAGGAGCCCTCAAACAGGGCTATCTTCTTTTGGTTATTCTCGCTGCCATCAATACAGCAATTGCTATTTTCTACTATCTCTCAGTGGTTCGGATTACTTTTTGCAGTGACCCTGATAGTAATAATTCAATTACTAATGGTTTTTTCACCAATGCGACATCAATATTATTAGTATTTATTATTGTAATCATGGGCGTGATACCTCAAAGGTTTATTGACTTTGCCACATTAGCTGTTCAATCCATTAAGTAACAACCTAATTGTACATTAAGCCAGGTCGATATTTTTTTTAGAGAGAGAACTTGTTCAACAATCTTTAAAATTGACAAAAAAAAAGCTCTTGTTCATAAATGAACAAGAGCTTTTTTTTTTAAGAGAAAAAATTATTATTTCTTTCCTTTGGCAGAGGCTCGCTTGGCAGCTTTCAATGGATTAACACGGATGGTAACTACAGTAATTTCCGGCTTGGCATGAGTTGCAAAGTTGCAAATCCCAAGGTGCCACTTAGCCTCTGGCTGCATAAAAGTCTTGCAGAATTGAGCACCATTTTCGTCAACTATTCGTTCACAGCCTGAACATTTTTCAATGACATGTTTAAAATTTCTTTCATTATAACTTTTTGAAACCTGTTTTTGCATTTTACTCTCCTTATTTCAACAACTTTATATCATTTCATAATTCTTAGGACAAAAAATAAAATCAACGCATAGACGAAACATGAGCATACAAATCAACCTAATATTAATAACAAAATTTTTAACTTTTCTCAAGATAAAAAAATAGATCAATCTTTAGATACCATCTGTATTTTATTCTAAAAGAATAGAAAAAAGAATCCCTTATCGCAACGTCCTTGTATTCAGGAAGTTCTTAAGATAGAATGACTAGCAATCCATTGAATGGATTATTGTCATAATTCTACTATGTTTCAGTATATTCAACAGAAGACTGTTCAGATATGCTACTTTATTAAAAAGTGATCTGTAATATTAAGCTATAAAATATTATCTACCCAACACGTTTAAGAGGGGATTAGTCATGCCGGTTTATGTGTGGAAAGGGGTAAATTCACAAGGAGTCAAACGCAAAGGTGAGGTAGAATCTCCGGATCAGGCTGCTGCTTTAGCTCATGTTAAACGTCTCCGTATTCAAGACATTGTCATCAAAGAAAAACCGAAGGACCTATTTGAAAATATAGCTTTTTTCAAACCTAAAGTAACTGGTAAAGATCTTGTAATCTTTACCAGACAACTTTCCACAATGATCGATGCCGGCTTACCCCTTATTCAAAGCCTGGAAATTCTAGCTAAACAGCAAGACAATGTTACCTTTAAAACTGTCCTCACCGCGATCAAGAGAGATGTGGAAACAGGCACGACCATAGCCGATGCTATGCGTAAGCACCCTACCGTCTTCGACAGCCTTTTTGCAAATATGATTGAGGCGGGTGAAACGGGCGGTATTCTAGACACTATTCTTGGCCGTCTGGCAGCCTTTAAAGAAAAATCAATGGCCCTGACCAAAAAGATTAAAGGCGCTATGACTTATCCTGCCATATGTCTTGCCATCTCTTTCCTGATTTTAGGAGTCATTTTAATTTTTGTTATTCCGGTATTCGAGGAAATGTTTTCCAGTATGGGAGCTGCACTCCCCATTCCCACTCAAATAGTTGTGCAGTTGAGTAATTTCGTAAAATCAAACTTTCTCTTTCTGATTATGGGCATATTTGCCATGGTATATGGTATTAAAAAAATTTATCATACCGACAAAGGCCGATACAGAATTGATGCCATGCTCTTACGAGCACCGGTTATTGGCCCCCTCATCAGAAAAGTAGCCGTTGCGAAATTTACAAGAACGCTCAGCACTATGCTTCAGAGTGGTGTTCCAATCCTCGACGCGCTCCAGGTTGTTGCCAGAACATCCGGCAACAAAGTCATTGAGGCAGCGGTACTTAGAGTTGCAGAAAGTATCAGCGAAGGACGGCCCATTGCTGAACCCCTGGAGGAAAGCGGTGTTTTCCCAAACATGGTTGTTCAGATGATTAATGTTGGAGAATCAGTTGGTGCCCTTGATTCTATGCTTGCGAAAATAGCTGATTTTTATGACGAAGAGGTCGATCAAGCGGTAAGCAATCTCACCTCAATGATTGAACCATTCATGATGGTTTTTTTAGGGGGAATGATAGGCGGTATCGTTGTAGCCATGTATCTGCCAATCTTTTCTATGGCATCTGTTGTGGGAGGATAACGCAACGATAAAATACATCATAGTTTTTTTTAACCTTTTAACAGATTACCTTAATCAATAATTATTTTCAAATCATTCTCAAGGAGATCAAGATGACACTTACAAAGGCAGAATTAGTTCAGCACGTTTTTAAAACTCACAATACTCTTAGTAAAACTCAGGCCACAGAATCCGTTGAAGCCTTTCTCCGTATCTCAAAGAATACCCTGATCGATGGATCAGATCTCCTTCTCAGTGGTTTTGGGAAGTTTAATGTGAAGGACAAAAACTCACGACGAGGCCGTAACCCTCAAACAGGAGATGAACTTACATTAGACGCTCGCAGGGTTATTACCTTTAAGCCATCAGGAATTCTTCGGGATAAAATTAATAATTCTTAATTTGTGATTCCTTTTTCGATTTATATTTAACTCTATTCAGCAACTCAATATGACCGCCACAGGTTAATAAGTTGCCGACTCAATAGCCTTATGGGGATCCCACCTTCATTTCAATATATTCTGTCGGATTTGATCAGTTCCGACTCAAACTGGAGTCTTCACCCTTTTTTGGATGAAAATCCATCATCTTTCCTCAAACAGTCGTTTGAGGATTTGGGGATTCTCCATCCTCCTACTGTTCAACAATCAGCAGGGGGTCGATTTGAACTGATCTGCGGCCGTCGACGTTTCTATGCATTTCAACAGTATTATAATCAAACAAATCTTAATTGCCTGATTCTTCCACCTGATCTCCCGGCACGGACTTTTTTACTTTACATCCTCACCGATCAACAGCTTCATAGTCCTCTCACTCCTATGGAAACGGCTTTTTTTCTTAAATATTGCCTGCTAAAGATTGACGAGAAGGAAGTTCTTTCTTTTTTTCTCCCGCGCCTGGGATATAAGCCACATGCAGATATTTTAAATCAATATACCAGCCTTTTGAAATTAGAAGAGAAAATTCAGCTACAGATCCATCATGGATTTATTGGAGAAAAACTCGCTTTTGAGTTTGTAGATCTCCCGATTAATGACAGGAGAATCTTTTCTTATCTTATCGAATCACTACAACCGGGGGCAGGAAAACAAAGAAGGCTAATATCACTAAGTCGTGATATAGCCCAACGTACACATCAATCAATCGCATCCCTTTTTGAAGAACAACCGTTCAAGCAAATCATCGATCATCAAGAGATGAATCCTCCGCAAAAAATGCATTTTTTGCTAGAACTCTTACAAAAAATATTTTATTCAAGAAGCGATGATGCGGAAAAGAGCTTTACAGACAGAATAAGAAGACTTGATTTGCCAAACAACCTTACAGTGACACACAGTCTCAATTTTGAAAAAAATGAGGTTTACCTTACGATACGTTATCCAGACCTTCAACGCTGCGAACAGGCCTGGCTCAGTAATCAGAGCATCTTCAAATAAATTTACAAAATGAATAAAAAAACTCTTTCTGGGTCAGACATACTTCAGAAAAAAATTATATAATATCCCCTTCAACCATTATATCTGATCCTAAGCGACGATAGTGAACATTTTGCAAACGAATCGCATCTTGCTGACCAGTAATATTTAGCCCATCAACAACCGGCGTTCCACTGCTACCAGCAAAAATCGGAGCAATGAATAATTTTACATGATCAACCAGTTTCTGTTGCAACAAAGCACCATGAACAGTGGCACCTCCCTCAACAAGCAATGATGTAACTCCTGCATCACAGGCGAGAACCTTTAGCACCTGTCGAAGCTCAAGCCGACCATCTTCGCCACATCCCACCTGGCGAACAACGACCTTCTCTGCCTTCATGAAGGTTTCTATAATATCAGAACTGACATCAGGTCCGCAGAAAATCCAGGTAGTTGCTATCGATTCAAGGTGAAGGACTTTGGACAACGGTGAAATTGACAAATGCGTATCAAGGATAACGCGAAGAGGATCTCTTCCCCTTCGATGAGGCAAGCGAGTCGTCAGGGAAGGGTCATCGATCTTGATCGTTCTAGAACCAACCAGGATCGCATCAACACGATCACGAAGGAGATGAACCTTCTGGCTGGAAACCGGCCCTGTCATCCAGCCACTCTGATGCTGCTGATATGTGATGCGGCCATCAAGACTGACCCCCGCCTTCATCACGACCCAGGGCAGCCCCTCAGTGATATATTTAATAAAAGGTCGATTCAGGGCACGACACTCAGCGGCAAGGACCCCACTAACAACCTCAATCCCCTGACTTTGCAAATACCTGATCCCGCTTCCATGGACAAGAGGATTAGGATCTTCCATCCCAATCACCACCCGCTTGATACCACTGGCGAGTATCGCCTTCGTACAGGGAGGTGTCCGTCCAGTATGATTACAGGGTTCAAGGGTTACATACAGGGTCGCGTTTTGGGCTAACGCTCCAGCCTTGCGCAAGGCATGGATTTCAGCATGGGGAGTTCCGGCTTTTTTATGATAGCCTTTGGCAATCAGGATTTTCTCACGAACTACAACGGCCCCAACGCAGGGGTTAGGGGATGTCCGACCATGCCCCTTCCGTGCTTCCTTCAGAGCCAGGAGCATATACTCCTGATCGATGTCAGGCGTCAGCACTTATTATACACCTTTAGGATTTCTCGCACCTATTAAGGTTTTCAGCTCATCGACAAACTCACTGACATCCTTAAACTGCCTATAAACGGAGGCGAATCGTACATAGGCAACCTCATCAAGGGAGGGCAACCCCTCCATCACCCACTCGCCTATCACCTGAGAAGAGACCTCTTTCAAACCAAGATCCTGAAGTTTTTTCTCGATCTCATCAACGAACGAATCAATTTCGTCACAGCTCACCGGTCTTTTCTCACACGCCTTTTCAAGTCCTGCAACCATCTTTTGACGATCCCAGACCTCCCGACGGCCATCTTTTTTTACCAACACCGGCATCATAACTTCCAGCCGCTCATACGTAGTAAAACGTTGATTGCAAGCGAGGCATGACCTTCGCCGTCTGGTAATAGTACTCTCTTTATTCAAACGGGAATCGATTACCTTATTGTCGAGATGACCACAGTAGGGACACTTCATGATTTCACGATACTATTCAGGAGCATTAACAATATCAGAAAGGGGGAATCTAAGACACAGATCCCGGACCTCCTGGCGAACATTATTTATCGTCTGTTGATCCCGCATACCTATAATCCGATCAATCCAGTCGGCGATAAGAGCCATTTCTGGAACCTTCAACCCTCTGGTGGTAACCGTAGGTGTACCAATGCGCACGCCACTAGTTACAAACCGTGATTTAGTATCGAATGGGATTGCATTCTTATTCACCGTCAAACCACCCTGTTCAAGAAGTTCTTCGGCGTCTTTTCCAGAAATTTCCTTATTACTTAAGTCTACCAGAAAGAGATGGTTGTCGGTTCCACCGGAAACTAATCTAAAGTTCCTGGCAGTCAAACCCGCGGCAAGGGCCTTGGCATTTGCCACAACCTGAATTTGATCCGCCTTGAAGGCATCACTCATGGCTTCCTTAAAACCCACAGCCTTGGCTGCAATGACATGCATCAAAGGACCGCCCTGGATACCCGGAAAAATATGACTGTTTAATGCCTTGGCCCATTTTTCCTTGGCAAGAATCAGCCCACCCCGGGGACCACGAAGGGTTTTATGGGTGGTTGTCGTGACAAAATCTGCATAGGGTACCGGAGAAGGATGCACTCCGGCGGCAACAAGACCTGCAATATGTGCCATATCCACCATGAGCAGAGCTCCGATCTCATCGGCTATTCTCCGAAAGGCAGCAAAGTCAATAAATCGCGGATAAGCACTCGCACCTGCCACAATCATCTTGGGTTTATTTTCAAAGGCAAAGCGTTCAACTTTAGCCATGTCAATCTGTTCCGTGTCACGCTCAACCCCATAGGAAATGAAGTCAAACAACTGACCGGAGAAATTAACATTACTTCCATGGGTCAGGTGGCCACCATGCGCAAGATCCATACCAAGAACCTTGTCCCCTGGTTTCAGAGTCGCAAAATAAACGGCCATATTGGCCTGTGATCCTGAGTGGGGCTGAACATTTGCATACTCAGCACCAAAAATCTCCTTAGCTCGGGAAATAGCCAACGTCTCAACCTCATCCGCGTACTCACAACCACCATAATAGCGTTTATGCGGATACCCTTCGGCATACTTATTTGTAAATATGGATCCCTGAGCCTCAAGAATGGCCTGCGAAGTTATATTTTCCGAGGCAATCAACTCTAACTGGTTATTTTGACGATCATATTCACGCCTGATACTGTCATATATCTCCGGGTCTGTTTTCTGTAATGCGTTCATATCAGGAATACCTTTTTCTTTTACCGTTTAAAAAAATTACAAAGGGAGGAGGAGAGCAATCGTACCCAATATTTCCTGGGATAGGCTGGGTATTTAGCCGGTTAGACCGATTCTCAAAATTTTTAATAAATTATAAACGTCCTGAATCAACATTGACTGAACTGCTCAATGCGCCCAAGATGGCGGCCACCGCTAAATTCAATGTCCAGCCATATCCGGACAATATCTTCAGCAACACCAATACCAATTACCCGTTCACCCATACATAGTACATTGGCATTATTATGTTCACGACTCATCCGGGCGGTATAATGATCATGACAGAGAGCAGCTCGTACATGTTGAAACCTATTTGCAGCCATGGACATCCCGATACCCGTTCCGCAAATCAATATCCCTCGATCCATTGCGCCGGCGTCAACCTGTTCACAAACAAGTTTGGCTAAATCAGGATAATCAACAGATTCCCTTGAATAACAACCTAGATCGTGAACCTCATGGCCAAGATCGGCAACAAGTCCCCGGATCAATTCTTTCAAGTGAAACCCACCATGATCCGCTCCAATTGCTATCTTCACATCACACTCCTGTCAAAGACTCTGTCCTTTACTTTCATTAACCATCATAGCGCTGCATGGCGATAACACCATTCGTGCCACCAAAACCGAAAGAGTTGGACAATGCCGCACGAATCTGCATTTTTCTAGCCTTATTGGGGACATAATCAAGATCACACTCAGGACTCGCCTCTTGCAAATTCATTGTAGGAGGGGCTATCTGCTCGAGAATACCAAGTGCAGTGAAAGCAGCCTCAATTCCACCAGCGGCCCCAAGCATGTGGCCAGTCATGGATTTAGTAGAACTGATCGCAAGTCGTTTGGCGTGATCACCAAAGACAGTTTTAATGGCCTGCGTTTCACAGCGATCATTGAGCGGTGTTGAAGTCCCGTGGGCATTAATATAATCTATATCTTCGGGCTTAAGCCCTGCATCCTGGAGGGCCAATCTCATACAACGCGCAGCCCCTTCTCCATCTTCAGGAGGAGCAGCGATATGATAGGCGTCACTACTTGCACCATAGCCGATAATTTCGGCATAGATCCTGGCTCCCCGACCTAAGGCATGCTCAAGTTCTTCCACCACGAGCATCCCCGCCCCTTCTGCCATGATAAAACCATCCCGATCCTTATCAAAAGGCCTGGATGCCAATGTTGGTGCATCGTTGCGGGTAGAGAGCGCCTTCATGGAAGAGAATCCGCCGACACCAAGGGGGCAGATTACGGACTCGGAACCGCCCGTGATCACCATATCGCAACTCCCATAGACGATGGAGCGATAGGCCTCACCAACAGCATGGGTTCCTGCGGCGCAGGCCGTGGAGAGGGCCAGGTTAGGCCCCTTTGCTCCAAGCTGCATGGAGATGTGGCCAGACGGCATGTTGGGAATAGCCATGGGAATAAAAAAAGGAGAAATACGTTTGGGGCCACGTTCAAGACAACTTAGATGGTTTTGCTCGATGGTAGGCAAGCCTCCCATCCCACAACCGGTAATGACCCCTACGCGCTGACTATTGGCGTCATTAATGATTGCCCCACTATCTTCATAGGCCAGCCGGGCGGCAGCAATGCCGTACTGAACAAAGAGATCAAGATGTTTAGCAAGTTTTTTTTCAATAAAATCTTCGACCTGAAAATCCTTGACCTCTGCAGCTATCTTCACTGCGTAATCGCTGGTATCAAAACGGGTAATAAGGCCCACCCCACTGATTCCGGCACAGATATTTTCCCAGGTCTTTCGAGTTCCAGTACCAAGGGGCGTAACCAGTCCAACACCTGTAACGACAACTCTGCGCTTTGTCATATAAACTCCCTTCAGGCCAAAGGATTCATTTTCATACAAGAGGCTGTCGCGTATCGCGAAGCCTCTTTTTTCTTAATTGAATAAGTTATTTAAGCTTGTTGACATAGTCAATGGCATTTTGGACGGTATTGATCTTTTCCGCTTCTTCATCGGGAATCTCCACATCAAACTCCTCTTCCATGGCCATGATCAGCTCCACAAGATCAAGGGAGTCTGCACCAAGATCATCGACAAAAGACGCATTAGGAACCACTTTATCTTTTTCTACACTCAACTGCTCAACAATAATATCGACCATCTGTTGTTCTATTGACATTTTTTTCTCCCATTTTTTAACGTATTAATAATAAAAAATACTATTCCACCAGAATATCATCCAGCTGAAAAAGGTTATAATTTTCTTCCAGCATTGAACTCCAAAGAAGCAAGATCGCTCAAGTCTTCCTCTACATATACATTCCACCATTCACATGTAATACTTGACCTGTGACATATCGACCATCCTCACCCAGCAGATAGGGTAATACTTGACCTGTGACATATCGACCATCCTCACCCAGCAGATAGGCTACAGCCCCTGCTACATCTTCCGGCGTCCCGAGAGATGCCAATGGGATTTCAGCCTTGATCTTTTCCTGAATTTCTTCGGATAATGAACTCGTCATGGCGGTCACAATATACCCCGGCGCAACCCCATTGACCGTAATATTGCGAGAAGCAAACTCCCTCGCCATGGACTTGGTCAGCCCGACCAGTCCTGCCTTGGCAGCAGCATAATTAATCTGTCCAGCGTTTCCGGTGTAGCCTATGACGGAGGTGATATTGACAATACGGCCCCATTTTTTCTTGATCATTCCTC
>JFJP01038825.1_pt1 | contig 15561 bp, 20 predicted proteins | sample 431651 | NCBI WGS metagenome assembly JFJP01 (sample SAMN02602958, study PRJNA72255) | Microbial mat metagenome, whole genome shotgun sequencing project. | biome: fresh water; feature: sink hole; material: water; isolation source: purple microbial (photo- and chemosynthetic) mats found in... | reverse complement strand
TGCCGCACTAATGATAAATGTAAATAGAAACCATCTTGAGGGTCGTGCTTTGGCAGGTCTTGATGACATGTCTATTGACAACCCCTATCAAGAAAACTCGTTCTCTAATACGAAAAAAAGCCTTCTGGGCCCACAGTTCAACGATGATGATAACGTCAATTTTCAAGGTGGTGGTTGGAGCAATTTCCTGGATGCCGTTTCTTTGGCAAACTTTGATAATTGGGCCAGAACTCTCGCCACGGTTGAAGTCTTTTTAAAATACAACATCACTAATTCAATGAAGGTCACTTGTAATAATCAGACTGGTCCACTACGTTCTCCGTTCGACGGGCACTATCATGGGGAAAATCATAGATTAATTCAGCATAGTAAACACTATCAGGCGATTGCCACAGGTCTCATTGCGTGCATGAATCGCATGGAAGCAATTGAAGACCTACAGGGTAGAGTTGTCGCAAATAAAACGATCTTCCACTTGCGATCAGAATTTGACAGGACTCCCACTGTTTCAGGAGTTGGCAGTCACCACCACATCACTGGTTGCACAGAAAGTTTTTTCTCTAAGATGATTCAAGATGGACCGATAGCGATTGGTAACATCCGATCAGGTAATGTCGGAACTGGCTTGCAGATCACTAGAGGTGCCGTTGTTGAATATAAGCACATCTATTCAACTGTTCAACATATTGCGGGTCTCGTGCGAGATCGTAACTTTGAGCCACTCTTGGAAAGAAAGGGTGACACCATCGTCCCATTAACAGATGAATGCAAAGACGTAGCTTAGGGGCCACTATGAAATACGGCATGATTTTATTACTCTTATCCTCGGCCTGTAATTTTTCAGAGTCAAAAATCGTTTATGGGACTCCAGGTGGCGTACCTATACCTGAGGGCGCGGCCAGTAGAGCGCCCGCCTTTGCGATCCAACCCAATATTGTTAACCGTAACCAGTTTGCTGAACAAATGTACAATGTATTTAGCCCAGATGAGCTTAACTTCGGAGCAATTCCGTTCGCCGCCACCATTAAGAATGAAATGTCGAACTCAGTTTGGAACTCAAGATATTATACGACACTGATTACCGGTGATGAATTAAGCGAAGGATGTGATCCTTATGTTATGGCCTACAATCCCAATATGCCCGCAATGGGTTACCAAGAAACCAGTCGCCTGCAAAAAGAGACAAGTACTATAACGAACGCAAAATACTCTTGTCTTATGATCCAGGCCAGTGTGGCACAAGCTAGCCTGCAGGCCAAAACACCAGTAGGTAAAGTTGATGTTTATGCCTCCACCATTAAGATTCGTTGGTGTGAAAACTTAGTGGCAAGTGAGTCCGCTGGTAGCGTTGGAGTTCCCGGATACGCTTGGCATAACTTCGACGGCAATGACAATTTTGGGATCACAGGTTTTAAAGGATTAACAAATGGCGCCACCCTGGCCTCAGTCGCCCTTCACAAAGCGTTTAAAACTACTAACGATACGATGGATCTTACTTTTACTCCAGATTTCACCGTGGACAATATCGTCAAAGTGGTCAGACTTTTTTACCCGACTGAAGAGAATCTTGAAGAAGCGGCTTCAGTCTATCTCAATCTTGACGCAGTCTATCCAGAAAACGGTTCACAGTCTTTTAATACCAAGCAAAGATACGAAAAATGGAAAGTTGTTATCTCTGGAACCTGCCAAAGCCTTTACTGGGAAATTTTGTAATCGTATTTCCTTCTCAGAGTGTTTTAATAAATACTAAAATAATGTATGAGTTATTTTTTGATACTTCTTCACACTGTCTTTCTCAGTGGGTGCCAGAATTGGGGCTCAAACTCGCTAGATGAGAATCGCTATGGTAATTCCTCCGTAGATACTACAAACGACCCTGATCCTAACTTTCACGCCGCTTATACTGTAATTAAGACCCATTGCATTTCATGCCATAACTATCATAGTGAATGGGCTTCCTACACCAGCTCCGCCAAATGGCTTGAATCTAACGATATAGTTCCTGGTAACGACGTGAGCTCGCCACTGGTCAATATGCTCATCAACGAAGGTGGAGACATGCCCAGAGGTGCTGGATCGATTTCAGAAGCCGAGTACCAGGCATTGAAATTGTGGATTAGGGAAATTCCGAACCCATGAAGTCTCTTCGCTTACTTCATCTACTTTTTTCACTCTGCGCTACTTCACTAGTTTACGCTTACCCGCAATTCATTGGTCACGGGTACACCTCTTGTAAAAATTGTCACTATAGTCCATGGGGCGGTGGTGCCTTGACGGATTATGGAAGGGCCACCTCGGGAACTCTTATATCCTCACGAGCTTTTTATCCTAAATCGATGAGCGAAGAACAAATTGCGCAGATCTCGGGATTTCTCTTCCGGCAGCCCAAGCAAAAAATTGTTCGAACTCAAATTAATTACCGCGGGTTCCAACTGGTCAACAACCCAGGATCAACCAAAAATGAGACGAAGAGATGGATCAATATGCAGGCCGATGCCCGACTCGTTTTAAATTTTGGTGAAAATAATAACTTCTTTATGGTTGGAAACATAGGTTATGCTCCCCGCCCCTTAGGAGCTCCAAAGGAAGCAGATCAATCTGAAGTCAGAAGCAGGGAACACTATTTAGGCATTAACTTTACTCCCAAATTTAGTCTCTACGCGGGTCTGATGGACAAGGTATATGGATTAAGAGTTGTGGAGCATATTGCTTACTCGCGGACGTTCACCGAAACAACTCAAAACGATCAGGTTCACGGAGTCGCCGCCCACTATATTGATACGAACTGGGAATTAGGCGTCCATGGATTTGCAGGAAATTTAGAACAAGAGAAGGAAGTTCAGACCCAAGGCTTTAGTCTTATGACTGAAAGAACAATATTCAGTGAACACCGTATCGGTTTATCCGCTATGAGCACAAAAAATGAATTTATCAATCGCCTCTCCTACTCAGCTCATACAAAACTTAACCTCCACGATGGATCGGCGATCCTGGCCGAAGTTGGTCAAACCAATACCAAAGCGGCAGCGGCAGATGAAGCAAAGGCCGGTCGCTATGCTTTATTTCAAACATATATCAGACCAATCAGAGGGTTGTACTTTCTCACCAACATTGAATACTCCGTTCCAGACTTGGAGCTAAAACCCTACACTGTAAGAATAGGCCCTGCAGTTCAATACTTCCCCATTCAGAGGATGGAGTTAAGATTCGATATCTACAATACCCGAAATTTTAACCCTGAATCCGCGACAGTAGATGCCTGGATGTATCTGCTGCAAACACACATATGGTTATGATTAAAATACTTTTATTATCCATAATGTTTTCCAGTGCAGCTCTGGCCGATGAGACTTCGCTTAAAGCAGCGATGAATCAGTCCAATGGCTTGAGAGCAAAACAGTTCTACAGGGAAGATATTAAATTTAATCAAGGCTTGATTAAGAAATATTTTAAAGCTGAACATATCAGTTTAATTAAAGCCGTAAAAAATAACGAAAGTGTGGACAAAATAACTCCTGAACTTCAGAAGATCTACCTCATCATCTACACTGATTATTATAAAATCATCCTTCATGCAAAAGAGCCAACTCCCCAACTAACTACCGACTATAAAGATTTCAACAGCTTTTATAAGTTTATAGACGGTCTCGAAATTAAGGTAAAAGAGGTGGGAAGAATTAATGACAGGGCAATTGCCCACATCAAGTCTCTTGAAGGAAGTATTTATGTATTTAGTTCGAGTTTATATATTCAATACCTCAGTTGGCAGGAAAAGGCGCAAGTCGAGAACATAACCGCTGCCACAAATAGTAATCTGCTCATTACTAACAGGGCGACCTGTCTAGGTGGTGACTTGGGGGCAGAGAACGAGAAGTATCATTACTATATAGATGGATGTGCCATGATTGGATCAGGAACTGTTTCAGGGCAATCCGAAACCATTTATAGCCAATCAAGCCTTCCACTTTTGGGAGTCAGGCTTGCCCCCGGAGCTTCGCTCATCTCTTCATCATCTAAGTCACGGATTGGGCTTAAGTTCCCCTTCATGTACACCACGCAAAAAATCGCTGATTTTGAAGCCGACGGAAGTTCCTATGTCGTTAAGGAAAAAGATTCGATATTTATGGCGGGAGCTCTTTATGGGCGTTGGCAGTTCAAAAATTTTTACGTGACCTCAGAGTTTGGAAAATTTATCGCTCAGCCTGAAGTTTTCTGGGCCTTTGCCATAGGAATTCCACTTTAAAGCCTATTTATCTAACTCGATAACGTAGGCCAACCCTAGTTTCGCAAAATTCACTGAATGAATGGCCGTGTTGGCAGAAAGCTCTAATGTATCATTGGAAGTATGAATCCTAGGATTCTCCTCTTTAATTCTTGATTCTGCAGGGAAAGAAGCAGGGTAACCACGGTAGGTCCAAGAATAACTGTCTGAACAAGCGTAGCCACACTTATCGTAGCGCCAAGGCGTCCTAAGGTAAGTATCAATTAAAGATCCCAAAAACATATTCTGCTGGAGATTGGTGTGATCACTGATCAGCACCATTGAAAGATCTTTACTCCCCTTATAATTTGTTCCATCAAACTGAATCACCCCAAGAACATTCACGCCCTGGTCCTCATACTGTCCACTTATATCCATGGACCCCAAAAGACCCACTTCTTCTGCGGCATAGGCCATGAACTTGATTGTGTTTTGCGGTTTGTAATCATTTTGCGAAAGAATATGAATCACTTCAGTTAAGACACTTATACCAGAAGCATTATCGTCAGCACCTGGAGAAACAGCATTTGGCCTATCATCGTCCTTGTTGATTGAATCACCATGGCCACCAAGCACAATCACGTCATTGGTTACACCTTGGAAAGTTAAGACGACGGATGGCTGAGAAAAATGTTTGTGCTTGACCAGTTCAACTTTGGCGAAGTTCAAGTGTCTAACAAGTTGTGCCCACTTTTGATGAAGATCCTGCATCGCTTTTATGCCGGAAGAGGAAAGGTAAAATCTCGTCGGATAAGAGGAAAACCAGACAATATTTGATAGAAGACGTGGCTCACTCACCTGTGCCATAAGGCTTTGCACTAGTTCCTTGCGTTCAATAGAATAATTAAGAAAGGCACTTGATTTATTCTGTGCAGGGTTATTGAAAAACTCCCCCTCGTATGAAGCTACAAAACCGCCGCAACGACCAGTTTGATGGTGAAGTGTTTCAGCAATTTCACCAAGCTCCTTAGAAGTAGTCTGAGTTAATGTGAGAAGACCCTCAGGCCCATGAGGTCTTGTTATAGTCATTGGACTGGCGCCAACAATAAACGACAAGAATAAGAAGATTAAGCAGACAAAACATTTCATGTCCCATTCTTAATATACTCGTATCTAGGAGGATAGCCGCCAGGCGTTGTTTGAGTAATTTTAGCCAAAAAAAGGCCACCCGAAGGTGGCCAGTTTGTTATTTAACTTTGTTTTTATTCTTTTCTTTTTTCTTATCTTGCTTTTCTTTTGTAGTCAGCTTTGGTTTGCCTTTAACTTTACCTTTGTCTTGTCCACCTTCTCCACGAGCCATTTGAATCTCCTTTTAAAAATTTACTTCACAATAAGAATTTTAACACTATTTACAGTTGCTATCAATAAATTCAATCAAAGTCTTGGCCTCATTAGACAGGTTTAAGTCACGGGTACTTTTCAAATGAACTTCTTTCATTTTAGAGGACGTTTTAGATCTATAAGCACCGTCATAGGTAAAAAAGCGACCGCCAAGTGGAGCCGAGTGAGTTCTTATAGTGCCTTCGGAAGCATCACTTAGTAATGAAGTCATCTCCCTTTGGTCTGAAACTAGCCCGGTCCAAAGAACCTTTTTTGTAATGGGTTTAGACTCTCCGGTAGCCTTGGTGGTTATTTTTGTCACTAATCCACCGGATATTCGACACTCAGTACTCACCCTATATTGAGGAGGCACAGGCCCATTACTAGTAACCAGAGAGAGTTCCACATCATGAATAAATCCAGCTGTAGCGGACCCAATAAGCGAAATCGAAAACAGCGATAAAGCTAAGAATTTCATTATTCCTCCAAAGTATTTTGATAAGGCTAGCACGAGAATGCGCCGCATCAACAGAAGTGTCTGAGATGTGAAGTTTTTACAGTCCTAAATTTGTGCTATAATACTACATGAAAATTTCAGCAAGGATTAAGGCATGTGGATTGTAGTCGATAGTGGCTCAACTAAATCAGACTGGGTCATGGTGGACCGAAATGGCAAACAAACTGCCACTCACACTATGGGTTTTAACCCCTATTTTCATTCACCAGAAAGAGTCTTCGCAGAACTCACTAAAAAAGAATTCACCGATATAATCCCCATACATGACATCAATTACGTTTATTATTATGGGGCCGGATGCCCAGACGAGAGTTATCGCTCAAAAATGAAGGAAGGCCTAACCAAAGTATTTCCCAACGCTAAAATTGAAGTTAGCCATGATTTACTAGGGGCCGCCCGAGCAACCTGTGGGAGAGAACCTGGCATCTGCGGAATTATGGGCACCGGTTCAAACTCCTGCTCTTATAACGGTGAAAAGATCACTGACAACGTGACAGCACTTGCCCATGTTTTGGGAGATGAAGGTGGTGGGGTCCAACTTGGCAGACTTCTTCTTCAATCCTATTTTTACCGAGAGCTACCTAAAGATTTGGAGATCGAATTTGAGAAGGCCTATCCTGAAGGTAAAGATGCCATCATTCATAGGGTCTATGGTGAGGGACAAAACGTCCACATCGCAAGTTTTGCAGAATTTCTCATCCGCCATAAAACACATCCCGCAGCAAGGGCCCTTATTGATCAAGCCTTTCGTGAATTTGCCAATCGCCATTTGAAAAAATACGACAACTGGCAAAATCTCAAAATTAATCTGGTTGGATCCATTGCAGGTCTACTGAGCGAGGAGCTGGATGAAGTCTTCAAACAAGAAGGTCTTCATCTGGGCACAGTCGTGCGCAAGCCGATTGATAGGCTTGTCGAATATCACTTATCAGACAAACGGTTATAGTCATCCTGGTAACGTTTGATATCGTCTTCACCCAAATAATTTCCAAGTTGAACTTCAACTAAAATGAGATCTTCAGCTCCCAAGTTCTGGAGGCGATGAATGCTTCCCTTTGGAATATAGATGTGCTGATCACGGCCCATCTTTATTTCTTTATCATCTAGAGTAACCAAGGCTTGCCCCTCAACTACGACCCAGTGTTCGGCACGCTGCTCATGGCTTTGAAGAGACAACCTTGCTCCTGGTTTCACAAGAATTTTTTTAATTTTAAATCCGGGCTCTTCAAGCGCATTAAAGTAACTACCCCAGGGTCTTTCAAATAAATTTTCGTTTTTCATAAACCAAGGTTAACACAACTGCTTTTTTGCGACAAATTAAAGCTGTTAGGGGTGGCCAAGGCAGCTCTTTTTTTGCAAAAATTCAAACATGAAAATAGAAAAATTACTGGTGGCATTGTGTCTTGGCCTTATGGCAACTATGGCCGCCGTTGCCGGCCCTTTTGTTGAAGTCAAATCCGGTCGCTTTGAGAGAAACAATACCCCTTACTTCTTTATGGGGACCAATTTCTGGCAAGGCATGAATCTGGGAATCCCGGGTTCCCTCGGTCGCCGCGACCAACTGGTTCGCGAACTTGATCAGATGAAAAATCTGGGAATAAAACAATTACGAATTCTCGCCTTATCTGAAGGCCCTAATTCTGAGCCTTACCGGATAATTCCAGCAGTTCAAGACTCACCTGGAATACTAAATGAAGAGCTACTCAAAGGACTTGATTTTCTTTTAGTCGAAATGAAAAAACGGGACATGACTGCTGTGGTTTGCCTTGCCAACTTCTGGCCATGGTCTGGTGGATTTGCCCAATGGGTAAGCTGGAGTGATGGAAGCTCAATTCCCTATCCACCCCCACACCCTGGTGGCAACTGGGGAACGTTCCAGGAATACTCAGCGCGCTTTTACTCACTTCCACAAGCGGTTAAAGGCCAGCAGGAATCAGTCCGAAAAGTTATTACTCGTATCAATTCAATTTCTAAAATTGCTTATAGTGAAGACCCGACAATTATGGCGTGGGAGCTGGCCAATGAGCCTCGCGGTGGCAAAAACAGAAAAGCTTTTAAAGCCTGGCTAAGTTCTTCAGCAAAACTTATTAAATCCCTGGATAAAAATCATCTGGTCACCATCGGAAGCGAAGGCGAAACCCTTAATCCACTAGACGCTGGAAATAATTTTATCGAAGACCACTCAATTCCTGAAATCGACTATGCCACCATTCATATATGGGTTGAGAACTGGGGTATATATAATCCAAAAAATTCCCTTCAAACTTTGCCCAACGCTCTTGAGATCATGAGAAACTACGTTGAAGACCACGTCAAAAAATCAAAGACGTTCAATAAGCCAGTGGTTATCGAAGAATTTGGCATCGCCCGTGATCAGCGCTCCATGGATCCCAAAAGCACAACAGTGGACCGTGATCGGTATTACGAAGCCGTTTTCAGTGAAACCCTGCGATTCATGAAAATGAAAGGGATAGTTCCGGGAGTTAACTTCTGGGCGTGGTCAGGAGAGGGTCTTCCGTCAAAGCCTTATGGCAGTTTATGGAAGGAAGGAGATCACCTCATAGGAGATCCCCCTCATGAAGAACAAGGCTGGTATGGCGTTTATAACACTGATAGCAGCACCTTAAATCTTGTTAAGAGCTTTGCAGAGCAGTTTAAGACTCAGGCAAAAAGGAAATAGAGCATGTTAATCACATTATTTCTGTGCCTTAGTTTTGCCACTCAAGCTTTTTCGAAAACACTGATAATCTCTGACTCTCATGGCACGGGTGCATTTGGTGGCGAGCTTGCACGGCTGATTGAAAAAAAGGGCGAGAATGTTTCTTTTTACGCTTTCGGTGGGACTAAGGTCGTTGACTGGATTGAAGGCAATAACCTCACCTGGGGGTTCTGGGAACACCACACTGGACGAATTGACCGCAGAGGCACCAACAGAAATACCCCAAAGCTAGTCGACCTGATCAAACTTCACAAACCAACGATGGTCATAATTGTACAGGGAACAAACATGATCTGGCGGGAGCAGACCCCTCAAGACGCTGAACAGATTCGCCACCTCATGAACTTGGCCAAAGAATCTGGCGCAGAATGTGTTTGGGTCGGGCAACCGGACCTTAATCCCAAGGGAGATGATCCAAAGAGATGGGACTTAGAACTTCAACATCTTTTTGAAAAAGAGGTGCCCACACTTGGGTGTCAGCTCATAAGCAGCTGGGCTTTCACAGAATACCCGGAAAACATGGGAGACGGCATTCACTACGATCAGATTCCCAGAATTGGTGAAAAGCTTGCCAGAGAGTGGGCCCAGAAAGTGTTTGGATTGTTAAAGCGGTAAATTTAGTAGTGAGGCGGTTTATCATCAGCAGCAGTGCGGTTGGCATCTACCCCCCCCTCCACCGTTAACGTTTCTTTTTAGGTCCAATATTTCTTTTTCTAAACGCTCGATCGTTTTCTGCTGCTTAGTTACAAACGACGTTTCCTAAACCACCAGCAACTCCAAGGGGAGATTGCTTTAAATTTACTGGATTATCTCAATTAGAATAATAATTAGGTGCATGCGATCATTTTTTTGACGAAACTTGGATTAGTTCCCTGATGGAGGATTGAGTTTGATTTCCGGGAGAACAAAATTTTCCCCCTCCCACTCTTCACCAAAGACCCAAACCAACCTTAAACCAAGCTCTTTCTCATCAAATGGTTTATGCAAGCATTGGTTGGCTCCCAAATCAATTGCAATTAAAACATTTTCTGGTGTTGTGGTGACGATAATAAATTTTGTTTTTTGAATTTTCAAATTTTCATGTCTACGAAGCATCTTAAGAAATTCAAAACCATTCATTTCCTGCATATTCAAATCACTAAGAATTAAATCAAACCGCTCTCCATCTTTTTCAGCTTTTTCAACCATCTCTAAGGCAATTTTTCCATCATTTGCCTCATGATAATTATTTATTTTTAAACGCTTAAACAACTGTCTGGCTTTGGAGCGGATGGTTGATGCATCATCTACGAAGAGAACTTTAATTTTTTCAGGTTTCATAGTGAATACGTTAAATCAAAATCTATGACTTTGTAAATAATCTCGATCAAAATCTATGATGACTCTCGAGCTCTGGCAGCCTCTGTTGCTAATTTACAAGGAATGCAGTCACCTCAAATTTAAACTTCTCAAACGATTCAAGTAGCAACTATCACATAGGACGGCCTGAATTAACGCTACATCAATATAGATCAAAAAGACTCCAACCACTTTTTAAGAATAGGATGACCTTTGGTGTCACTTATAAAGAAAATCTTAACGACCTTTTGTCAGATTCGTCTGAAATTTACGAGAAGGTTTTATTTAAGACTTCAACGTTCCTTGATGAAACTCCATCTTCCAATGACCAGAATAGTTACGCCAAATTGAACTTCTGAAAAATTCTGGTGAATTTCTTCCATCACTAACGTCCATTCCCTTTCGCTGTCTTAATCAAACTATAGATATTAGCACTGGCAACAGCTCCCACAGGCTTCAATGAGACCATCCAATTTTGGGGGCCGATGGTGAATGGACGAATGTAACTTTCAATATAATTGTTATCAATCTTATATTCACCGTTCGTAAAACAGTTGATTTAATAGTTCCATTCATTTGTGGCATACTTCAATGCCTTTCCAGCAAGAGACTCTGGGTTTAAGCACTGCTTTTGCAGGCCAGAAAGAGGAATTAAACATGAACTTGGCCAAAGAATCTGGCGCAGAAAGTGCTTGGATTGTTGAAGTGGTAAATTTAGTAGTGAGGCGGTTTATCATCAGCAGCAGTGCGATTGGCATCTACCCCGCCTCCACCGTTAACGTTTCTTTTTAGGTCCAATATTTCTTTTTCTAAACGCTCGATCGTTTTCTGCTGCTTGGTTACAACCTGATTCAACTGTTCAAGGAAATCATCTTGATGAGCAAATTTAATTTCTAAATTAATGATTCTCTCGTCTGTCATGGGATGCCTTAAGTTTTTTAGTGCCCGAATTATTTCGGACGAATAATGTAATAAACGTGTGTTAAATCATAAATCTTATAGGTCGCTGGAGCTTTTTTTCTACCACCTACATAGCTCATTATCACGGCAAATTTCTTATCAAAGTTAGTCCATTCTACAAAGATTCCGCTGTGATCTCTTTCCGAAAAAGAGTGATTAATAAAATACAGCCAATCTCCTGGTTTTATGAGGCCCACATCTGCAAATGGACCCACAATTTTACTCTTCAATGCAGTTACCCGCATATTGGGGGGATAATCCGCGCGATTGTAGACGGCATTTATATAATCCCAACAACTACCAACGACTACCTTTCGGGAAGCAATCATTTCTCTGCTAGTAGAAAGGATCACTTTAGCATTTGGAGATGCCTTTTCTTCGGCACGGTCTAGAATGGTCTCCAAATCCTTAATCTTCTCATTCGGGCCAGTGTCTTCATCCGAGAGATAGGAACTTGAGATGGGCCGCAAGGAAGAGCATGAGGGCAATGCAATGAATAGTAAAATGAGAATCAGAGTCTTTAAAGAGTGCATTTATACCCAGATTGAAGTTCTTTAAACTTTAAAAGATTAACAAAAGATTAGATACATAAAAAGTCATCATCAGAGATTGATTTAGCTGCAGCCCTTTTAACCACTCCAAACTTAAGTTACAAAAAATCAGGCAAACACTGAACAAGACATTTATAGACATTGGGGTCCGAAACCTTTTGCATCTTCTCAAATGCATGTGGCCTTGATGAGTGGAAAATAATCAATTGATTCGATTCAAAGGGAATATGGGTTCCATCTTCAAATTCTAAAGCAGGAAAATGGATATTCGATTTTTCAGAAGTAAACTGATAGAGAAAAGTCAGGTTAGTTGGCGAGCTATCTACGTGAGTGCCATAAAAATCATTTTCGAGATAAATTTTAAAGTAAAAAGTTTCAAAACTCAGCTTTTGATTTTTAAGTTCTAAAAAACTTTGCAGTTCCTGGAATGCCTTTTCAAACTTCGTTTTAAGCCATGGTGTTTTGGAAGTGGATTCAATTAATTGATGGGTCCGGCAAACCTGACTTAATTGACCCGATTCATTTGTACCATACTTAAATTCAGCTTTTCGATTTTTGAAAAGCTCTCTCAGTTTCGATAACTCATCTTGATTAAGGAAGTCCTTTACGACAAATGAATCTGGAAACAGCATCGAGAATTTAGAACTTTTGTATTGTGAAGACATCTACATATTCTTCATGCGCTAAATGCTACTGTCAAATGAAACCCGATCCATACAAAAGTCTCAGGAAATAGTTAAACAATTACACGTTAACTAATTTAATATGGTTTGCCACCGGATCCACTTTTCTCTTTCTTAGAACCAGGAAGGTTACTTGGTTTATTGGTGTCCCTGCTACTTTGGTTGATTTTTTTATAGAATCTTTGCTCAACACAACGAATTCTTTCAGGAGAACCGATAGTTCCAAAAGTCGTTTCTTTTTCTGCAGAATCATCACAACACGGTGGAGTATTACGTGGATGGCCATTGAATGGAATTCCAGCGGTTGAAGTCTCTATGCAAGCTGGCATCATACAGAAGCCTGCACCATCTTTTTCTTCTTTAACTAGACCTTCACAGCACGAACTTCCTTTGTGGGTCCCTAAAGCTTCATCCAGTTTTTCGCCTTTTCCAGTACAATTGGTCGATAAAACCTGATTTACTATTACTTTCATTTCCTCAAGTGTTTTTGCTCCATTCACTTTATGAACAGTATTTCCATTTTCATCCAAGAAAAACATTGATGGTAAATATTGGCAGTTTTTCATAAATTCCATACGGTCGAACGCGGGTTTTATCGGGATTAATTTATTATTGATGGAATTAGATATAGAGATGTCATTCCATACGTTTTTATCCATCCAACGACACCAGTGGCATTGCTCTGAAGAACATACTCTCAAAATCAGTTTTTGTTCACTTTTCGCCTGGTCTAATGTCGCCTTTATTGTTTGTGTTTTAAAATTTACTTCTGACATTGCGTGGTGAGGAAATAAAGAAATTGCTGAAACTAGTGCAAGAATATACGTGATCATTTTTACTCCTAAATGAGGCTAATTCCATCATAGCACTGCGATTATGATGGAGCTTTTCAGTAAGAAAATCGGCAATCTTTTCCTTGGAGGGTACTTGGGTGCTTGGCATAAAAAAAGCCGACTCAAGGTCGGCTTTTCTATAAGAAATTTGATGGAGCTCATCCCATGATAGTCGAACACCCTATATCAATTATCCGATTATACCGTGAGAAGCGGACAAGAGACAAGTTCAGTATTGAACGGGAGACGCTGGCACGGCTCCGCTTGGAAGAGGGTCTCAACAACCAACAGCTTGCCCATCGATTTGGAATAAGCCTTAACTCGGTTAAGACCAAGCTTTATGGGCTGGACCGCACCGGGAACAAGATTGTTCCTTGATTTAAGTAAGAGGGCCATTACCTATCTTTAAGCATTCTATGGGTGGACAACGTTTATCTGGCATTCCATTTCGGGGTCAGCCAGACGACGACGGTTTAGACCGGACAGGTAAGCGAGCAAGACCAAAGGGTTAATTTTAGGATCTTTACCGCCACTCTTATGATGGCGGGTATTTGGCGGAAATTGTTTAACGCCACTTGCTTTTGGCGGTTAATTGGCGGAAAATGGTGGTATGAAATCTTATCCGTATCTAGAGAAGTATGGAATTCCACACGAAATCCAATTAACTGACAAGTTAGTGGGATTTTTAATGGAAATCGCTGAGCAAAGACCATTCTTAGAGGAATCTATCGGGTCTGCGCTAGAAGTTCAGCTTCTCAGAAAAGCGAAGATTCGGGCAATCACATACTCCAATCAAATTGAGGGCAATGACCTGCAAGAGGGACAAGTCACAGCTTTGATTGCGGGAAAAAAGGTCAAAGGGAATGAAAAAGATGTAGCTGAAGTACAAAACTATCATGAAGCGATAGACTACATTGAAACATTAAGTAAAGACGGCAGAAAACTAGGTCTTAGAGATATTTGCGATATTCAGAAATTGATCACAAAGGGTCAATTGCCTTCTCAATTGAATGGATCATTAAGATCAGGTCCTGCAAGTATCATCAACTCTATAACAAAAGAAGTGATTGAAGAGTGCCCGCCTCATTATGATCTTCCTCATTTAATGAAAGAGCTTACCCAGTGGATCGATGAGAATAGTACAAGAAACCCTTTTGCAATGGCCTTTGCGGCCCATTTCATTACTGTAGCCATTCATCCTTTCGCAGATGGAAACGGCAGGACAGTTCGACTTCTACAACACTTACTTCTTTTAAAGAGAAAGGAAACTATTGCGAGCTTCATTCCAAGTGAAACGAGTATCATGGCAAATAGAGAACGTTATTATCATACGATCCGTCAGTCGAGGGAACTCAAACGCCTTGATCCATTTCTAGAGTTTTTGGCAGAATGTTTCGCAGCTGCCGCCAAAGACGTGGTCAAAGAAGCAAGGCAGATTCTTAAGGGGCTGGCCGGGAAGACCCCAAAAGCAAGGCAAGATAAAATTAAAAAATTTATTAAGGCACACCCAGGATCAAGTTCTAGTGAAATTGCAAACCACTTTGCGGATGTTCCCAAAAGAACTGTAGAGAGGGACTTAGCAGAGCTTATAAAATCAAAGGCTATCAAGGCCACCGGCTCAACCCGGTCAAGGAAGTATTCATAATGAAATACTTGCTAATTATTCTATCGCTTTTTAGTTTGTCTCCGGCATACGCAGTTAAATGTGAATGGTGGCAAACGAAGTATTCTGCTGCCAATGTAGATAAGCATCCTCGCCAAGGAACCAGAGGCGTTCAGGAACATCCGCGAGTTGAATATTGTAGAGACAAATGGAAAGATGCTGGTCTTCATATAAAACAGTTTAGAGATGAACCAATTGTTGGATGGCCTCACAAAGAAGAAATCTTTAAAAAATGGAATCGCGCAGAAATTCAGAGTTTGCTTGAAATTTTACCCAAGCTTCCAGTTTGGACAGAAATTAAAGACTATAAGTTCTACCGCTCGATAAAATCAATTTACGAAGGGAATTCCGCAACGAGTGAAGTTACCTATGGTTCTATCATTCTCTATGACCAATTTTTTAAAAACGGAAGCAAGCCCTCTGATCTTGTTCATGAATCGGGTCATCATCTTTTCAAAAAAATCAGCCTTACAGATGAGGATGAATTTGCAACCCTATCCGGATGGAGAGAAGAAGTAACAAAAGACAGGAAAGTCTACATCCTACCTCCAGCAAATTTGATCAGATCAGATTCTTATTTAAACAAAGAAGAAGATTTTACTAATCACCTGGAAATTTTCTACGAAGATCCTAAACTTTATAAGCAAAAACATCCTAAGATTTTTGAATTTCTTCAAAAGAGATACCCACTATGAAAACTTTAATTCTTTTGTCGT
>JFJP01038824.1_pt1 | contig 15563 bp, 33 predicted proteins | sample 431651 | NCBI WGS metagenome assembly JFJP01 (sample SAMN02602958, study PRJNA72255) | Microbial mat metagenome, whole genome shotgun sequencing project. | biome: fresh water; feature: sink hole; material: water; isolation source: purple microbial (photo- and chemosynthetic) mats found in... | reverse complement strand
ATCCATCCGTACGCATTCCATCCGTACGCATTCCATCCGTACGCATTCCATCCGTACGCAATCCAAATCATAACCAATTGAAATCAGTAGAAAATATAACATATAAAAATACTTAGTTGACAATACATAGAAAATAACATATCATTATGAGACGATAGTTGAGCCCGTATTAGTCGAATAACCAAGGCGGCCTCAATGACTCAGTGGATGTAGCTTGAATAGCAAAAGTCCATCCTGACTGATAGACCTAAGATCTGTCCGCCACTGAGCCCGATCACTAAGGTATCGAGACACCTTAGCCACAGCAGAGTTCAATCCATACATCCAAAGTATATAGTGACTGAATGCGTCTTGACTCCGGTGCCTCTCGACCGACACGTTGGAACGACCGACCGGAATGGAATGAGTTCCAGTCTTGGACACAGCCGACGTTTGTGGCTGGACGGTTATAAAGTGATGGGAATGAGAGGGCACACTTCATGCCAACCAACATCAACTCGACCGCCAAACTTAATCTTCCGGCACAATTCAATCTTTCCTGTGCAAAGTCCGCGCAGTCCTTAGCGCAAAGCTCTTAAGTATATGATATGATTAAAGTAAACGCCGGCACGATAGTTGCAAGTCTCATTCTGAGACGGGGGGTATAGATAATTTATATGTGAGTGACAAGTAATAGTCTCAGCCACGAAATATTGCTAAAATAAAGGTTATTATCGCTAACTACTTAAAACTACTCAAGTATTTATAGTATATACTGTGTATGTCGTAGCCCGCTGTTCTCGGCTTGACTTTAGTCAAACGAAGTGTAGATAAACGCCAAATCGACTGAATTCTGCACAGTCTTTGAATATTAACAAAATAGTGAAAATTAGATGGTACAAGGAAAAAGGTTATTATGTAATGATTTTAATAATTTGCGGGCTGTATAACGAAATCATAAGAATACAGAAATTATGAGTTATACAAGCTTGGTTCTTAAAGACTTCTACATACTATAAATAGTTATTATTACTAAAGAAGTTATTAATCGTTTGTGTAATATTTATGTAGTATTTCTGTTATGTCTAAATTTAGCATTTTACTGGCTAGTATGAGTTTATTCTTTGGCATACCAATAACTCTTATAAAGGAGTCTAAATTTTGTGAATTACTGATTCTAATAGATCCAACATGTAAGAAAACTTCTCCGGTAGATTCTAGATAATACCTTATTTGTATGTTGTCGGGTCCGTATATTTTAACCATACATCTTTCTTAAGATAGACAGTTTGTGTTCGTTTATAGGATAGTCCTTGTTTAGCTTTTCTATAGATGTATAGTATGAAGGAGAGTGAGTTTCGTTAATAACTCCGTCTTGTGTTGTTGTATAATATAGCCATATAGACATATCAGGCTTTATGTAATATGTAACCTTTTCGTACATGCGGTCAAACATCACTAACTTAATCATGGTCCAATACCTTTAATAATAACTTTATTTTTATATACATATTCTCTTGTTCCCTAAAGTAGGCGTAATGTACTGGAAGTTCGCCAAGTCTAAACCAAGTCGGAAAATGTGTCCTTTGTTTATTTTTAGATGGGTATATTAGTTTAGTCTCAGTATTGTAGAAATAATGTAGACCGTTTAGATATTGCCCCAAGTATATCATATACCCGCCATTTTTAAAATTAGCTTCATTCTAGCTGCCATATTAGGTTGTTTTTTAAACAGTTGAGTAAACTCACTTACATGTCCGGCATATATTGCTTGACGCATAGGTTCGTCATTATAGTGAAGATAAATCGCTCCACTGTTCAACATGTAGTAATAACGACAATTGTTCTGTTTTAAAAGCCCAATATATAACATAATACAATCCTACTATAAAAGTTATTATATGTCAATACAAATCGTTAATAGCTTCTGGCATATTTTTCATTATAGTTCCATCTTCTAAACCGTACAATTTCTCTATTATCCTAAGTTTAGCCTGGAATGGCTTACTATTAATTATTTCCATTTCAGATAGCATAACAAAGTCTCTATGACCAAGGTTGTTAACCCAGAACCCCCGTTCGTCTATAAACATACTAAAGTAGTTAGTTCTCTTGGCTTTAAGTATCTCTATCATTTATCTTAATTCCCAGCATCTTCTTAGCAAGTCTTGTTCTGTAATAGAATAGGCTTGGATAGTGTATTTTATATCTTAGTTCTCTTAGGGTTATATTAATATACTTTCCACTACTAGTTTTTATATAATACCGGCCTGTGTATTTCAAGTATACAGGAGTTGGCACTAGCCCATAAGGACTTACCATCATTATCTTAACCATATACCTTCCTAAGTATTTTTATCTTTTCCAACAGGTTTTCCGTTTGTTCGTAAGTTAGTTCCAGTCTTTCTATCTGTCCTCGGTCGTCAACTCCGTCAAGAATTATCAGGTCTGTATATCCCCCTGCACTACTTGCATATTTCCACACATGATAGTTATTACCAGGTTTTAGGTAAACTAAGTAAGAACTATGCCTTAGTACAAGAACATCTTTAGGCATCCAAAGTATCCAGTCTAGTGAGAAGCTCTTGTATCTCTTCGTTATTAAATCCTAGTTCTTGTAAATAGGTTATCATATCTATATAGTCCAAAGTATTATCTCGGTTATACGACTTACTGTTTGAGATTTCTTGATCTTCACGCTTAGGTAGCCATATAGTTAATTTTTTATCCATTAATTCAATAATAGCTCTGTTATCTTCTAGTACTATCATTTTGACCCCATTAACCATTTACTTAGTTGTTTTTTAGGTTTACTTTCCATAAGAAGCTGTTTCTCAGCTTTCTTCTTTAAATAATATTCTCTATACTTATCTTTGTATTTTAGATAGTGTTGATTTGGAGGTTTCTGTTCGTTTTTACGTGGACGATTTATTTTAGCCCACGCTTTATAATAAGCTTTAAGCTTGGTCTTATTTTCTTGTCGCCAAGTTTCAGCACAGATACAATCACCGTCTTCGTCTTTATGTTTACAAATTTTCAAGAGACCCTTTCCAGCGATGCTTTATACATCATCATTATTTCTTTTTAAAAACTTTAAATGCTGGCAATAATTTCACGCCAGTCATTTTGCTATATAGACGTTCCTTCTCTACTACTAATACGGCAATGTCTTCATGTCCTTTTTCTCTAAGAAAAGCTGCAACTCTATATATACTACTAAAAGACTTAGACATCCACGGCTTTCCATCTTTAAACCGTAACCAGTAGCTATTCTCTTCATTCACTAGAACGACTGCCTTGGTTGATAGTATATTACGCGTCACAATGTACCTTCCATTTTACGTTTTATCTCTTCTCTAGCAATTATGAGATCCGCATTAAGAGGGTCTATAATTAGAAGCTTTTCCTTTAGTTCAGAAAGGGTATTTACATAGTAAGCATTTTCAACTATGTAAACCCCCTTCTTATATACATAAACAGAGTATGCCAATTCATAATCTGAGTTATACACTATATAGTAAGTACCGTCGTAAACCAATCTTGTGTTCATTTCATCCCTTAAGTCTTTTTATATATTACAACACTATTTAGTCTCAGTCAAGACTTTTTTTATTTTATCTGAAAGAAGCATTTTATCAGTAAGGACTTTAAATACTTTAAATGTATTAATAGCGTCGTTTAGTGCGTCATGTTGTCTACCCTCAAATTCTATACCCAATACTTCACAAGCCTTGCCAAGTCCGGCAACAGTCTTACCTTGAGGTCTAGCCATAGCATAGGCTTGATATAGAGATTTAACGTCAATACAGCGTCTAGAGAATACATAGTCCTTCCATTCAATACCAAGCTGGCTTCTTAGCTCCATATGGTCTAATCCCCATTGTAAAGGATATTTAGTAGTTTGGTACTTCGTAATGTCATTAACCATCATCTGATATGCTTCTTCTAGTGTTACACCCATATCGACTTGATATTGATATATATTAGTTAGCTGTTGTATGAAAGGAGTTATCTCTTCATTCGGATTAATGTATATACGCTTTTGTATAATTGTTCTACCATCCTTGGCGTTATTTATAGTATAGCCTAGTTGAATTATCTTATTACTAGTTTCACTTTTGTTCATTTCTAAGTCGATGGAAATAGTATTCATATTATTTTGAGTAACAGACTTTACCGCGAATAATGTCTATTACTACTTCCTTTCCTTGTCTTAATAGTACAAGAGTTATATTTGTTCCAGGTTCTCCGCGAATATCAGTATCATTTTGATCTATAAGAATATCACCAGCCACTATTCCGTATATGTCAGCAGCATAGCCTTCATATACTTCTTCTATTATATCTCCACCTTCTAATTGGTATTTTATTTTAATCCCTATACCGCCATACCAGTCATCAGGACATTCTACGTCAGCATTTATCTGTTTTTTTATCTTAGGAGAATTTTTATCCTCATCTTTAATATTAGTTTTGTCGTTTGATAGATTTTTTGGTTTAGATATTACCTGTACGTCTATTGGATTGTTACCGCGATTAGATTGAGTTGGTTCTGTACCTAAATATAACAGCAGAGATAACGAATGTATAATAATACTTAAGAATAAGTATCTATTTGCCATACATCATCTCTTCAATCTTTTTCTTTTCTTCTTCTGTATATTTAAATAGATCATTGAATTCTGGTCTGTGTGTCTTCATGAACGCATACATCGCTAGACTTGCACCAGCGTGAGCTAAATGTGAGAACCCTGACTCTTTATCGGACTCTACTCCGGCTAGTTCTAATTCTATATGACGCTTCGCTGCGGACAGAAGTCTAGAATAATTAATGCCATTTTTAAAATTATGTTGACCATATAGGTTTCCACCATAAGTAAGAGCTTTAGCTACTTCTATAAGAAACTCTGTTGGGATTAAATCCATGCGAGGCTTGCCGTTGTCGTTCTTTTTTCCAGCTTCTTTACTCATCCGCAACCAACCTTGACGATAAAATTAAAATACTACTATCATAACCTTTACTAGAATCGCTATCTTTTAGTGATAACGATATATAATATTCACCATAATTCAGCTTTTCACTACTACCTACTAATTTTTCATACTCAGGCAGTATTAATTGGAATAATTTATCAAAATATTTTTCAAACATTGAATCGTCTTTTAGTATTGCTTCTAATTCATTAGTATCAAGCCTTACTGATAGACTTTTTTCTTCAGGAAAAACCTCAACCCATTCTGTTTTAAACTCAAACTCTTCGCCGTCATTATTTAGGACCAATTTAGGGAACGTGAGTTTTTCGCCCTCACTTAATACAGGCACAACTTTTGAATTTAATTTTGCTAATTTATCACTATACTTACTGTTTATCTTCTGTATTATTTGAGCTAACACTATTAACCCCTTTTTCTTTTAGCATTTGTAATATAGTATTTATTACAACATTTTGATAATAGACATATACCGATACGTCTACTAGTAAAACTAGCGTAGTAAACGCTAATATCTCAGTATACGTGTAGGTTGATAGTAAAGCAACAGCTAATACTACAATATTTACAATAATATAATAAGCGATTTTATTTGCCCACATAAACAGTCTCCAATCTGTAATGGAATAGAGCAGCGTTTGCTGCCTTTTCTTCATCATCGTATATAAATTCAGTGATGTATTCCAAATCTTTATCAACTTCTTCTGTAATCATAGGAAGTCTAGAAGTTTTATTCCTATAAATACGGTATTTCTTCACATTAGATGAATTTGTTGATGTCTCGCTCATTTAATATCTCCCATAGTTTATCTCTAACTGCTTGTGCGTCTAATTTCTGATTCTCTTCACTTCCATATTTTACAATTTGACGTAAATATTGGTCAAAATCGTATAAAGAAAGCATAAAATCTTGAGCTTTTATAAAAAGTTCGTAATTTTCTTTATCATCAGGATCGCTTAAATCGAATTTAACATAAGCTTTCATTTTTTCTCCTTTATTAACCCGTATTTATCTATAGACTTATTCCAATCATCATATAATTCTTTTAAAGTAACATCAAGATCTAATTCTACGTCTATTATTTCTGAAGGATTTCCGCCAATTCTATAGTAATCGTTATTTTGGCCGCCGTCAATGTATACGTATTGATCGGGAGGACAGCTACACGCCTTAAAGTCATGTCCAGCCCTACTGTATATGGTGTCTCCACACTTTGTGTGTTTTATTGCTCTAATTTTCATCGTCATTCTCCAAACTAAAAACAAACGCTATTGCTACTGCAAATATTATTAATAGTATAATAGCAGGATTTATCCACAAAAGCAACAATAAAATAAACCCTAATAAAAGATTTGTCATGACCACCATTTTCTATGATACTTTTCAAAAATTTTAAAATATAAGTCTCTCGCTCGTTTCCTATATGCTTCATCAGCCGAATGTGCGGCAGTTAGTTCTCTATTTAGTATAGCTTTAGTTTCTGGGGTATTAGCTTTTTTATGAGTAAGTGATATATGCGGAGAATGGCTCCTATCTATTTCAGGACTGCCCCATCTTTTATAAACAGAGTCAACATTTTTACTATACTCAAATTTTTTGTATAGTTTTATACATAATTTTAAACTTCTAAATTCTCTTTTATTAAAAAGTCCAAACATAGTAATATCTTCAATAAATGCTTTATGCATTCTTTCCATTTTATAGTTTATTAATTCAAACAAAGCACTATAATCATAATCATGACTATTATATCCAATAATAGCGTATTGTATAGCTCTTATTATCTTAGTCTTTGTATATTTTAAATTATAATAAACTCTTTGAACATGGTCTTCTATGAAAATAGTTATATAAAACTTGTATAGATAGTAATAAGTTTTAAGTTTAAATTTCATCTTTATGTCCATACTTTAAAATTGGATGACTATTATCTTCTACATAGGTTTCTACCGCGTCCATTCTGTGTGCCCATGTATGAGTTTGCACTATTCCGTGAACATCACCAAGTTGCATTCCCATGTCATACAACTTATCTAACACAGTTTCTAATTCTAATAATACATCTCCTACATTTTCTTTTTTACGCATTGTCTATTTCCAAATCTACTTCTGGATAGTTTTTCTTAATAATTTGTTCAACAGCCTTTATCCAGCAAAAAGAAATAAACTCGTCTTGGTCTAATTTTCTGCGAGAAGCATCAGTATTAACGTAATACATATTAGCAGCTTGCTTTATATCATTAAGTTGTCTTTTAGTTATTTTAATCTTCATCTAATTCTCCAATAGCAATCTCTAGTTCCTTAAGAGTTTCTTTTGATTCTGTAAAAAAGTTTCCGTTATCAGCAATTCCTGCGTAATTAACTAGTAATTGACCGAATCTTTGGTCTGGATATTCATCGACCAATATATTTAATATCTTTAGTATTTGTTTGTTAGCTTCTTTTCTAAGCATTGGGTATTCCCGATTTAGTTCTTTTAGTTTTAAGTTGTTTTTCTGTTAGCTTAGTAAAATTCTCAGCGTCTTCATGAGAAATAAAATACTTATGTTCTTTCATGATAACAAATGGATTGCCTTCATAACCAAGATTTACACAAGTGGCATAAACTGTGAACCCATTACCTATGTCATAGGATTCTAGAATTTCATAACAAATATCCATATTATCTTTGTGCATAAAGTATCCGCCGTCTGTAAATTTATGCATAACCGCTTCCTCCTTTACCTATTCCTACGTAAACTAATCCACCATTCTCATCACATACTAAGTATTCTACACCAGGTCCATAGAAAAGTCTAACAAATTCTTTCACTTCTTCCATGTCTTCAAAAGGTTCTACGTGACTTTTAATTGCTTCCTCAAAATTCTCACCTTTATTTACTAAATAGTATTTCATTTTAAATCCTTTACTTTATCTCTTAAATATTGAGTCATACCAAACCAATCTTCATAAGTATATACATCGCTCTTGGCTTTATTACATTTAGTACAGCATACTGTACAATTTTCTTTAGAATAACCTAAATCATTATTTTTTCTATCTAAATAGTATGCCCTAGATATATATTTCCCTTCAACTACACCATATGAAATCCAATTTATAGAAATATTGCAGTAATGACATGTTTTAATTTTTGTAAATTCTAAAAACTCGTGATACGTAATACTATTAGATAGTTTTCGGTGGTCTTTTTTGAAAGAATTATAAATCGACATAAATTCAGCTTTAGTGTGTGAATGTGTTGTACACATACCAGAGTGAATACCTAATGAGTCGGTTCTAACTCTTATTTCTTTTTCACAAGACTGATGTTCACATTTAAAAATATGTACATACCTAGGTCCTCCAGTTTTACGCTCCTTTTTCTCTACTCTTATTGCATTATTTTTATTCAACATATTATTTTATAGGACAAACCCCTCCAACACATTCCATACTATCAAGCATATCACTCTCATTAACATCTCCACTAACTATTGGAGTTACTCTATTATTATATTCCGTATATTGATCTTCTGTAATCTCTTCGTATGGCGCTTGTTGAAATCCGTGTTCATTGTGTAATAAAAAACTCACAGCTTTTATACCATTATTGTAATTTTTAATCAACCATTCTTTAATTTCTGATAACTCTTCTTTTTTATAATAAACAGTTACGGAAACGGCGTTATCTGACCAATTGGTTTGAATTTCTTTTACATATTCCAATTGTTGTATCGCAGTTAAGTCTTTAGCTAGTATTGTTCCGTCGGGAACTTTACATGGAAAAGAAACTACAACAGTATTTCTATCCTCTGTTCCATCAAAGTTTTTTTGATACTCAGAATGGTATCCGTGTTTGCGACATAGGGACGCTAAAGAACTATTTGATGCAATTCTTATTCTTCTTATATAGTATTGTGCATATGCAGGATGTATACCAGGTGTTACTCCCGCTAGTAAACTCAATGTTCCGCTGGGTTTTACTGTTGTTAACTTTATACTTACCGGCCAATTAAATTTATTAGAATATTCTACATCATACTGTCTTAAATATTCATACGTTTCCGACAACCAACTTCTTTGTTCTTTACTCGCTTGTAAATATCCAGTTATACCTATTCCCATTCTCATATTTTTATGAACAACTTCTTCTGTCTCAGATAAATGACAAGGCAGTGATAATGAATGTTTATTTATTCTATAAAGATATGTTGCAACTTTTTTTAATTCATCTTTTGATGAAATATTTGGTAAAAATATCTCAGCGAGACAACATGTCTCATATGAATTTAAACTTTGTTCCGAACAGGGATTGAAAATTGTAACATCTGGGTCTTTATATCTATTATCATTCAATCGTCCGACATTTCTTGCTAAATTTAGATTAATTAAACCGAAAGGTTCGCCAGACCCGTCATAACCATTCCAAAATTGTTCAGGTAATACTTTTATATCATTACATACAACAGAATTATTTGACATAGCTCGCCAATTAGGTATGACTCCTGTATTCCAATTTTTAGAATTTAAGTATTGTAAATCGTCAGCATCTCCTAGGGCTAATTCAGCACTTCTTCTAACATTTCCAGCAACAACAATTGACCCTATTATATTCATAATATCAAGAGCGTCTATCGGTCTTATCTTTTTACCAGCCCTGGAATTTAATAGTTGGTTTATATTATTAATACCAGTACATAGTTCCTCAGGTCCAGAAGAAACTCCTCCAAATCCTTTAATTAACGCACCTTTACTTCTTATCAAGACGGTTGAATACGTGAATCCTTTTCCTGTTTCAAAATGAGATTTCAAAGTTTCCTCTAGTAACTTTATCCAACCCTCCCTAGAATCTGGGACAATAAAATCAGCATCATTACTATCCTGTCTTACTATCTTTACTTTTTTTACTTTAGGAAGTTGGTATACATACTCTCTTTGTATATTAAACCCGACACCAGAACCTAACATAAGAGCGTCCATTGCCCATGTAAAAGCTCTGATACTATCAACAGTTACTCCGGCACAATTCTGTAATGATAATAATCCTAATTTATTTACAGTCTTTGTTCCAAGTTGCCACCAAAACCTACCAGCAACCGAACCTTTTAATGAAAGAAAAATATCCTTTAATTCAGTTTCTTCTTCTTCTGAAAATTGTATTTTCAATTGTGTCCGACAAGCTTTTATCACTCTGTTTACGGAGTCTTCAAATTCTTCAGTTTTTGAATTAGGGTCATTATCATTTAATCTTCTAGCATAAGTTCTTTTAAATGTAATATACCCTAAAACTCCCCAAGCGATTTTATTAAGTGACATCAAATAACCCTCCATTATTTATTAAATTATACCATGTTTTTTTAAAATGTCAACCTAAATAACATATTATATCGGAGTAGGGTCGTGAAGCATACACGTGAACCCATAATCTTTATATTGGCGACTGGGGCGCTTTGGTTAAGGCGTAAAGGTATATACCGAGTAACTAACGGATAATATAGAGAAGTAAGAGTTGCGTCTTACCCCTGGCTCCTTTTTTTTAACATATACTAGTAAGAGATTAATAAAAAGCAAAAGACACATCCTCTATTGAGGAAATATAAAATGTTGGTCGTTACGCTAAGAAACTAATCTTAAACTTAAGAAGGGCTTTTTGTGAAAAAATTATTAAATATAGACTTACATCTATATATCTTTGCTATAATTGGCATAAGAATTGCAATAGTCGGAGCTGGAATTGGTGACGCTATCGCTCTTGCTGCTGTAGCAGGATTGTATGGTTATAAGAACTATCTAGATACTAAAAAAGAAAAAACCCTAGATGAAACTGTACGAGCAGAACTTGACTCAATGAAAGCTTCACTATCTGCCGCAGCAATGAAACACGTTTCTAAACAACCTTTAGACGTGAGTAAGTTGAGATTTTAATGAAAAAAATCAGTGACGTTCACAAACAATTTACTGAAATTATAGAAAAAGAAGCTCCTATTGTTGATGATAGTCTAAAAAAAGAAAACGAAGAATTAAAACGTAGAATACTCACTTTACAAAAAAGAATTCTTTCCGCAGAACGAAATGGTTTAGTAACCGAAGTGTCTACAGAAGAAGTTATCTGTATAGAACAGATTGAACGTCTTAAAATAAAATCCACAGAGAGAGAACTTACCTTAGAAGAAGTTAAACGTCTAGATTTGCTAGTTAAAAATTTAAAACTAGTAAGAGAAGAATCTACTATAGTAGTATCAGGACCTAAGGTTGACGATTTAAGTGAGGTTGATCTTGTCCAAATTGCCCAATCAGAAAATAACTAAAGCAAAAGCAGTTGACGCGTTATGGCGTAAAGGTGTCTTACATTGGAAGCTTGATGCAAACCAAATGGAGATGCATAAGATTGTTCAAGAAAATCCTAGTAAAATTATAGTAATAGGATCTAGTCGTCAATTAGGAAAATCTAGGTTTTTAGTAGTTAGTGCTATTGAATTTTGTTTAAAAAACCCCAAAGCTGTTGTAATTTTTATTGCACCAACAATTAAAGACGTAAAGGCCATTACTAGGTCGCACATGACTGATGTGCTAGACGACTGTCCCGATGATTTACGTCCACAATACAAATCTCAAGATAACTTATGGAAATTTAAAAACGACAGCGAGATACAATTCTACGGTACAGAGAATGGTAACGCTGATAGTGCTCGAGGTCGCAGGGCAAATCTATGTCTTATAGATGAGGCTGGTTTCTGTACAGATTTAGATTACACTGTAAAGTCTATTTTACTACCAACAACTACAACAACCGGCGGTAAAATCGTAATGGCGTCTACTCCGCCTAAATCATTAGATCATCCTTTTATTGATTTTATGCGAAAAGCTCAATTTTCAGACTCGTATATACGTCGTACTATTTATGACAATCCAAGATTAACTGAAGATATTATAAAAGATTTAGCCGAAGCTTCCGGCGGATTTGATAGTGTTGATTTTAGACGTGAATACCTTGTTGAATTAATTACTTCAGAAGACGATGCTATCGTTCCTGAGTTTGCTAAAAATAAAGCTGATATAGTCGTAGACATAGAAAAACCTAACTATTTTACCCCTTATGTTGCTATGGATATAGGTGGTAGAGACCTTACTGCTGTATTACTAGCATATTTTGACTTTCAACTATCTAAAGTTATAATCGTTGATGAAATTATAATAGATAGAAAAAATATGGTTACAGACCATTTAGCTTATACATTGAAAAATAAAGAAATAGAACATTTTAGTGACCCATTAAGCGGTGAAAATATAAAACCGACAAGAGTATCTGACAACAATAACGTTATATTTTTAAACGATCTAAGTTTTAAACATGATCTTATGTTCATACCGACAATGAAGGACGATTTTGACGCAGCACTTAATAACGTTAGGCTCTTAATTAAAAATAAAAAAGTGTTAATTAATCCTCGCTGTAAAGTTCTTATTAATCATTTAGAAACTGGAATATGGAACAAAAACAAAACAAGTTTTATGCGATCTAGCGATAAAGGACACTTTGATGCTATTTCAGCTTTAATATATCTATTAAGAAATGTAAATTTTCAAAAAAATCCATTTCCGGATAATTACATGCCAGAATCTAGATTTTATGTAAAAAACAATAAAAAACAAGCAGTTACGCAAAACGAAAAGGCATTAGTTGAATTAAAAAATTTAATGAGTCCTAAAAGATTTCGTTTTAAACGTTAATTCGGGCTATTAACATATACATATGAGGTGTATTTATGTATTTTGCCGCAAAAGAGTCTAAAGAAGTATCAGCTGTGCTTCTTGGTAAGGCTAATGACTGGTATCAAGGTTTGTATACTAATGGTTATTTCTATAAAGTAAGAGATATGTGGCTTGCATATCACGGCGCATATTTTTCTGACACTGCTAATGGTCATCAAATTAGCTTCAGTGGTGAACAAGGTGAACTTGTTAATTTAGCCGTAAATCATATTAGAAATATTGCAGAACACATGTTAACTATGATCACGTCAAATAGGCCCGCTATGGCCGCCAGAGCGACTAATACTGATTATAGATCAATGGCACAGACTAAGTTGGCTAGTGAGCTATTGGACTACTATATGCGTGAAAAACGTATGGAGAAATATCTAAAAGAAGCAGTTAGATATGCTATTATACTAGGTACTGGTTATATTAAAATGGATTGGAACGCTACTACTGGCGAACAATATGATTTCAACGAAGAACTAAATGTCCCTATCTACGAAGGAGATGTTGAATTTTGTAATTTATCACCTTTTGATGTATTTTTCGATTCATATAAGAATTCATCGGATCATGACTGGATTGTATGTCGAAGCTTTAAAAATAAATATGATATTATAGCTAAATATCCAGAATATGAAGATAAAATTAAAGGTCTCAAGACTAAATCTGATTATTATAATTTTAGATTTGACCAAGTAAACTACGATACTACTGACGATGTTCCTGTTTACGAATTTTTTCATAAACGTACTGAGGCTATGCCTGATGGTCGTTATATGCTTTTTCTTGATGGAGAAATTACTCTATTAGATCAAGCACTTCCTTACAGAAATATTCCAGTATATAGAATTAGTCCTTCTGATATACTAGGTACTGCTTATGGTTATACCCCTTTATTTGATTTACTTCCAATACAAGAGGCTGTTAACAGTCTTTATAGTACTATTTTAACAAATAACCACACATTCGGAGTTCAAAGCGTTTTCGTTCCGCGCCAAGGTGAGATAAATATCAAATCACTTGAGGGTGGAATGACTATGATTGAAGGTAATGCAGGTTTTAAGCCTGAGCCTATTAATTTTACACAAACTCCTCCAGAAACTTTCAATTTTCTTAAAATGTTGGAAAGTCAGATGGAAACTATATCTGGAGTTAATTCAGTTGCCAGAGGCAATCCTGAGGCGTCATTGAAATCGGGAGCAGCATTAGCTCTAGTTCAGTCAATGTCTTTACAATTTATGTCAGGACTACAACAAAGCTATGTTCAAATGATTGAAGATGTTGGAATTGGTTTAATTAAAATGCTTCAAGATTTTGCAGAAGTTCCTCGTATTGCAATGATTGCTGGTAAAGATAATCGAGTTTATGTTAAAAAAGAATTTAGCGGACAAGATCTAGACCAAGTAAATAGAATTATAGTTGATGTTGGTAATCCTTTAGCTCAATCTACTGCCGGTAAAATTCAATTAGCAGAATCTCTTATTCAGTATGGGATAGTAAAGACTCCAGAACAGTATTTTAGCGTTTTAAACACTGGAAGACTTGATGCTATGACTGATGATACTCAACGTGAGTTGATGCTAATTAAAGATGAAAACGAAAGAATGGCCGCTGGCGAAGAAGTTCAAGCTTTAGCTATAGACCAACACGTTCTTCACATTAAAAATCATAGAACAGTTTTAAGTGACACTGAATTACGCAGAGACCCAACATTAGTTCAATCAGTTCTATCTCATGTTCAACAACACATTGAATTATTACAAAGCGTAGACCCTAGCTTATTGAGTATTATCGGAGAACAAAGTTTACAACCGGCAAATCCTCCACAGGGACCTCAAGCTCCTCCTGACATGAATCAAAGTAGCCAAGGACAAGTAGAAAGCCCATTAGGTCCACCTCCTGGACCTGGAGACTTACCAGGAATGCCTAATTTACCAAAAGTTGACCCTGGAATGCTTCCTAATCCTCAACTACAAGATCAGTCAATGGGAAATTTAAAACAATAGTTTAAAATAGAGGGAAAACATTGAGCACCAAAATTTATAATCAGTCGAACATTATGCAGCTCGTTTATGACGAGGCTAATGAGGCATTAAAAGTAAACTTAGTTGGTAGCGGTTCTCCTACCTTACCTAATGTGGTTAGATTATCTGACGGTACTGATTATTTAACTAGTACTGTAGTTGGAGCTGATAGAGCTTTAGATGTTAATATAGTAAATGATATAGCTCTTACCATAAACCACGTTGATGACAGTATTCGTCTTGGCGATGGAACTGTATTATTCACAAGTACTACTATCGGCCTTAAAAGTGCGTTAGATGTGAATTTAATAAACGTAGGGCTTGCCACAGAAGCCAAACAAGACACGGCAAATTCATCACTATCTAGTATAGATACTAAATTAGATGGTCCTCTTAATATAAATACAACAGGATTATCAACCGAAGCGAAACAGGATGCTGCTAATACATTACTGACTAGTATTGATTCTAAATTAACAAGTCCTATAGTTGTTTCTGGAACAATAAGCGTCGGAGATTTGAACGCTTCTAAGGACGACGTAGCAATTGCTGGTACAGAAGACGGTACGGCTACTGGAACTGTTAGACATTTTGTTAATAATCAAAGATTACAAATACTTGCAGCTCACGATAGAGAGATGGACATAACTTATGCTGACTTCGGCACTAAGAATGAAAGAATAACATATATTATATATACAAGTGCTACGTTTCCTGGTATTTCTGCTATAAAAACTATAAATTATACATTAGTTAGTGGAAAATATCGAAGAGATAGTATCAATTGGTCAATAGTTTAAGGGGTTTAAATGAAATCAATAGC
>JFJP01011153.1_pt1 | contig 15563 bp, 12 predicted proteins | sample 431651 | NCBI WGS metagenome assembly JFJP01 (sample SAMN02602958, study PRJNA72255) | Microbial mat metagenome, whole genome shotgun sequencing project. | biome: fresh water; feature: sink hole; material: water; isolation source: purple microbial (photo- and chemosynthetic) mats found in... | reverse complement strand
GACCTCTACCGCGACCTCGAGGTGGCCGTGGGGGCGAAATTCTGGGTGCTGCCGAAGGATCTGCGGGTGTTTCCGGGGAGCGGGCCGGACGCCGGCCGGCTTTGAGCCGATTGCCGCAGTGAGTCGATTGACGGGGCGCGCCCGCGCGTGCCACAATTCGGGGATGGACACGGACCGTTGACCGCTGACCCTTGGCACAGGAAACGAGGAGCCGATGACCCCAGCCGCACCGACCCTGGACCAGATACGATCCTTCGAGGGCAAGTACCCGAAGCAGCTCTGGTCCCTTTTCACGATCGAGATGTGGGAGCGCTTCTGCTTCTACGGCATGCGCGGCATGCTGACCGTGTTCATGGTCACGCAGATGGGTCTCGGCGACAAGCAGGCCAACCTGCAGTACGGCGCCATCCAGGCCTTCGTCTACGCCTTCACCTTCATCGGCGGCGTGTTCGCCGACAAGATCCTCGGCTTCCAGAAGTCGCTGATCTGGGGCGCCCTGACGATGATCGCCGGCGGCCTGGTCATCGCCTTCTCGCCGAAGGAGATGTTCTATATCGGCACCTGCTTCTCGATCATCGGCACCGGTTTCTTCAAGCCCAACATCTCGACGATGGTCGGCCAGCTGTACAAGGAGGGCGACAACCGTCGCAACGCCGGGTTCAGCCTGTTCTACTCGGGCATCAATCTCGGCGCCCTCCTGGGCGGCGCCATCATGATCGCGGTCGGCAAGAACTACTCGTGGCGGATGGCCTTCGCGCTGGTTTCGGTCGCGATGACGATCAGCCTGGTGACGTTCCTGTTCACGCGCCGGAACCTGGGCCCGATCGGCCTGTCTCCGTTCGGCCCGGGGGTGTCGGCGACGCGGCGACGCGTGCTCGAAGTCGCGACCTACGTCGGGTCGCTGCTGTGCATCCCGCTGATCCTGATCCTGGTGAAGAACTCGCGCTACACCGACGTGTTCATGTACACGATCGGGCCGGCCACGCTGCTGTACCTGGGCTGGGAGATGCGGAAGTTCAACCGTGAACAGAACAAGCGCATCGTGGCGGCGCTGGTGTTCATCTTCTTCTCGGTGCTCTTCTGGGCGTTTTTCGAGCAGAGCGGCGGCTCGCTGAGCCTGTTCGCCCTGTACAACCTGCGGCCGGAGTTCCTGGGCATCACGAGCGTGTTCGGTCTCAAGGTCGATCCGAACGGCTTCAACAACTCCGCGAACTCGCTGTTCGTGATCATTTTCGCGCCGCTGATCGGCATCGTCTGGATGTTGCTGAGCAAGCGCAGGCTCGAACCCAGTTCGGTCGTGAAGTTCGGCCTCGGCTTCTTCCTGCTGGGTCTGGCCTTCATGATCTTCGCCTGGACGAAGATGTTCGCCGGCCCCGACGGCATGACCTCGCTGGAGATCTTCACGCTGGGCTACTTCGTGATCACCTTCGGCGAACTCTGCCTCTCGCCGATCGGCCTGTCGTTGATGACCCAGTTGGCGCCGACCTCGATCCAGGGCCTGATGATGGGCATGTGGTTCCTGGCCAGCGCCTACGGCCAGTACGTGGCCGGCCTGCTGGGCGCCGGCATGTCGTCGGCCGATCCGGAGGCCTCGGCCCTGGTCAAGCTGACCGCCTTCACCGACGGCTACCAGCAGCTGGGGATCTACGCCCTGGTCGCCGGCGCCGTGCTCGTGGCCATTTCGCCGCTGGTCCGGAAGCTGATGCGGGGGGTGCACTAGGCGCTGTGCGGTGGTGATGTGGATGCGGGGAGGGGTGCAGGTTGATGCTTATAGTGCGCGATTGGTCGCGCACTATAAGCATCAACCTGCACCCCTCCCCGCATCCACATCACCACCGCACCTGCCCGGGCCGGTACACGGTTGGCCCACTTCCACGGGGCGCCGTCCGCTTTTGATCGGGTGTGCATCGAAGACTTGCGGTCGCTGCCATTTTTGTTGTGGACGTCCGCCGTGAATGTGGACTATCATCGCCGCGGAGGGCCTGCCTGCCTTTTCGACCGAGAAGGAACGGATCAAGGTGTCCAACGCTCGTCTGCGGACCTTGAAGGAACAGCGATCCGCGAATCGCCGCCGGTTGTGCGCGGTCCTGCTCCTCGTCGTGGCCCTTGCGTCGATGGGCTGCGACCGGAACAACGGAAGCCGGGGGCCCCGCTTCGGCGCGACGCCCCGGGGAGCCGACGGCGCGATCTGCCGCATCGCGATCCATCCGCTGCACAACCCGGCCAAGCTCGTGCAGGCCTACCAGCCGCTGGTCGATTACCTCAACGCCGGTCTGCAGCCGAATCGCCTCGTCCTGGAAGCATCCCGGGACTATGCCGATTTCGAGGCGAAGTACCGGGCCCGCAAGCTCGAATTCATCCTCCCGAATCCCTGGCAGGCCCTGCAGGCCATGGACGCGGGCTACAAGGTGATCGCGATGGCGGGCGCCTCCGACGACTTCCGGGGCATTATCGTCATCCGCCGGGACAGCGGCATCGCGCAGCCCGGGGATCTGAAAGGAAGGGCCGTCAGCTACCCGTCGCCGACGGCCCTGGCGGCCTGCATCATGCCCCAGTTTTTCCTGCACAACCACGGTCTGGATGTGAACGTCGACATCGAGAACCGGTACGTGGGCTCGCAGGAATCCTCGATCATGAACGTCTGGCTGGGCAAAACCGCCGCCGGCGCCACCTGGCCGCCGCCGTGGCGCGCGTTCCGTAAAGAGCACCCGGACAAAGCAGCGGATCTCATCATCGCCTGGGAGACGGAATCGCTGGTCAACAACGCGGTCATGGTGCGCGATGATGTCCCGCCCGAACTGGGGGACAAGGTGCGGGCGCTCCTGCTGGCGCTGGGCGAACGCCCCGAAGGCGCGGCGATCCTGGCGGGCATGGAGACGGCTGGCTTCTTCGCGGCCGCTGATGCGGACTACGACACGGTGCGGAGCTACGTCGCCCGCTTCGAACAGGAAGTGCGGCCCGTCGAGGCGCAGCCATGATGCGGGGGCTGCGCAACTATCTGTTCGGCACCCTGCGCGGGCGGCTCATCGTCGGCGTGGCGCTGGTGCATGCCGTGATGATGTCGGTGTTCATCGCCGACCTGACGCTGCGCCAGCGCAAGTCGGTGCTCGACCACCAGCGCGACACCGCCCAGGTGATGTCCCATCTGCTGGCGATCTCCGCCGCCGAGTGGATCGCCGCCGACGATCTTTCCGGCCTCCAGGAGCTGGTAGAGGCCCAGCGGCGCAATCCCGAGCTCATCTTCGCCATCCTGGTGGACGCCCACGGGCGGGTTCTCGCGGCCACCGAGAAGGCCCGGTTGGGGCAGTTCATGCTCGACCTGCCGGACACCGCCGGCCAGACGGTACTGTCGGTGACCCCCGATCTGGTCGATGTGGCCACGTCGTCCATGATCGGAACGCATCTGGTCGGCTGGGCCCGTGTCGGTGTCGGGCAGACGGCTGCCGCCGAGGATCTGGCCTCCATCCTGAAGGACGGCATCGCCTACACGCTGTCGGCGATCCTCATCGGCTCGCTGATCGCCTGGTTGATGGGGCGCCGCTTCACCCGCCGCCTGTACGCCATCCAGACGACGATCAACGAGATCCGGATCGGCAACCGACTGGCCCGGGCCCCCGTCGACGGCGTTGACGAAGCGGCGATGATGGCCCGCGAATTCAACTCGATGCTGGAGGCGGCCGCCGAGCAGGATACCCAGTTGAGGCTGACCAACGAACGTCTGCAGGTCGAACTGGCCGAGCGACAACTCGCGGAGCTCCGGCTCGTCCAGTTGGCGACCATCGTCGAGTCGACCGACGACGCCATCATCAGCACCGATCGCGACGGCAACATCACCAGCTGGAACCGGGGCGCCGAGCGGATCTACGGATATGGTGAAAGCGAGGTCCTCGGGCGGCACGAGTCGATGCTGGCGCCGCCTGAACTGGCCGGCGAGATGACCGCGCTCATGGCGCGGATGGAGCGGGCCGAGCAGCTTCCGCCTCTCGAATCCGTGCGGCAGCGCAAGGACGGCGAGCGCATCCACGTGTCCCTTACCCTGGCGCCGATCAGGGACGCGCAGGGCGGCGTCATCGGCGCTTCGGCGATCGGTCGCGACATCACCGCGCGCAAGGCCGCGGAAGAGGAACGCAACCGCCTGGCGACGGCCATCGAGCAGGCGGCCGAGACGATCGTCATCACCGATACCTCGGGCACGATCCAGTACGTCAATCCCGCGTTCGAGCGCATCACCGGCTATTCGCGGAGCGAAGCCATCGGCAGCAATCCCCGTCTCGTCAAGAGCGACAAACAGGACGCGGGCTACATCCGGGCGATGTGGGCGACGCTGGTCCGGGGCGAAGTGTGGAGCGGCCATTTCACGAACCGCACCAAGGACGGCCGGCTCTACGAGGAGGAAGCGGTGATTTCGCCGATCCGCAACGCGGACGGAGTGATCACGAATTTCGTCGCGGTCAACCGTGACGTGACCAGGGAACTGCAGCTTGAGGACCAGTTCCGCCAGTCGCAGAAGATGGAGGCCATCGGACGGTTGGCCGGCGGCGTGGCGCACGACTTCAACAACATGCTCGAGCTGATCATCGGCTATGCCGACCTGGGTCTGGAGGAGTTGGACGAGTCGCAGCCTCTCCACGAGTTCCTGGTGCAGATCCGCCGGGCGGGCGAGCGCTCGGCCAACCTGACCCGACAGTTGCTGGCCTTCGCCCGCAAGCAGACGGCCACGCCGCGGGTGCTCGACCTGAACCAGACCGTCGAAGGCATGCTCAAGATGCTGAGGCATCTGATCGGCGAGAACGTCGAGATGGACTGGCGACCAGGGTCGGATCTCTGGCCGGTCAGGATGGACCCCTCCCAACTCGACCAGATCCTCGCCAATCTCTGCGTCAATGCCCGCGACGCCATCACCGGCGTCGGTCGGGTGACCATCGAGACGGGTTTCAACACCTTCTCCGGGGAATTCTGCTCCCTGCACGCCGGCTATGCGCCCGGCCGGTATGTCATGCTCGCCGTCGGCGACAACGGCGTCGGCATGGACGATGCGACCGTCGCCAAGATCTTCGAACCGTTCTACACGACCAAGGAATTGGGCAAGGGCACCGGCCTGGGACTGGCCACGGTGTACGGCATCGTGAGCCAGAACGGGGGCTTCATCCATGTCACCAGCGAGCCCGGCCGGGGCTCCACTTTCACGATCCACCTGCCCGCGCATGCCTCGCGCGGCGTGCCCGAAACGGTGGCCGGGAATGCTGTGCCGGCGGGCGGAGGCCACGAGACGATCCTCCTGGTCGAGGACGAACCGGCGATCCTGGCCATGATGCAGCGCATGCTCGAGTCGCTGGGCTATCGGGTGCTCGCAGCAGCCACGCCCGGTCGGGCCCTCGAACTGGCCGCCGGGCATTCGGAGCAGATCGCGCTGCTGGTGACGGACGTCGTGCTGCCGGAGATGAACGGGCGCGACCTGGCCGCCGAGTTGAGTTCGCTCCGGCAGGGGCTGCGGACGCTGTTCATGTCCGGCTACACGGGCAACGTCCTGGCCAGCCATGGCGTGATGGATGAGGGCGTTCAAATCCTCTCGAAGCCCTTCTCGAAGGAGGATCTCGCCCACAAGGTCCGCGGGCTGCTGGATCTGCCCCCCGGTTCGCCCGCGGGAACCATCCCCGACCTGCGTGGTTGATATCCCTCCACTGTGCGAAGGACGTATTTCCTTCCTAGGTTGACCGGCGACAACGCGCTCAAGTTCCCTTCAGGAGAGTGGTCCGGATGACCGGAGGTCCATACATGTTGAAAGCCCTCATTATTGTCACCCTGGTGCTCGGGTCGCTCAGCCTGCTGGCCTGGATGGCCTCGGCTGACCGGCGCCAGCCCCAGAGCGTCAGCCGCCAGGCAAGCCGCCCGGCGGTGGCCGGCCGGGTCGTGGGCGCCATCCGCGCTCCGCTGGCCATGACCGCCTTCCGCGACGGCGGCAAAGGCGGCGATCCGAAGAAGGAGGCCTCCGAAAAGGCGGCGGCTCCCGATTCCAGCGCGACGGAAACCAAGCCGGCCGGCAAGGTCGCCAAGACCGACGCCGAGTGGAAAGCCGAGCTGACCCCCATGCAGTACCAGGTGACGCGCTGCAGCGCCACCGAGCGCCCCTTCACCGGCAAGTACTGGAACCACCACGAAGACGGGACCTATCTGTGTGTGGCCTGTGGTCAGGAGCTGTTCCGGAGCGACACCAAGTTCGAATCTGGTTCGGGCTGGCCCAGCTACTTCAGGCCGGTAACGCCCGGGGCCGTGGCCGAGCATCGGGACGACAGCCTGGGGATGGAGCGCATCGAGGTCCGCTGCAGCCGCTGTGACGCCCATCTGGGGCACCTGTTCCCGGACGGTCCGCGGCCGACGGGAATGCGGTACTGCATCAATTCGGCCGCGCTCGATTTCAAGCCGATCGCTCCCTGAGCCGATCGCCGCGCGGGCTCGCAAAGCTGCGGCGCGGCGAATCGGCCCGCGAGGGCGCGTTTTCTTCGGCGCTGAATGCGTCCGTCGTGTGATTTTTGAGAACAGTGATCAGATATATACAAAAGCACTTGGGCCGAAGCGTTGCGGGCATCGTCATTGTTGTCACAAAAAGCGGACAGTACTGTTGTTGAATGCACGGATCAGGAAATGATAAATCTCAACGCGCGGGAAAATCAGATCAAGTGCATTCAGCATGAAGATCCCCGCGTTTTGGGGTCGGGATCGACCGCCCTGATGATGATTGATGACTCCTGGAGGGGGGAACCACAATGAAGAAACTGCTTACGCTCGCTATCCTTTTCTGTTTCGTGGCCACCGGTGCGCTGGCCCAGAAGCTTCCGTCGAGGGAAGCGCCCCTGGGTGACGGCATGCCGTACATCGGCGCCAAGCTGGATGTCACCGAAGGTTTCGAAGGCAGCTTCCCGCCGGTCGGCTGGACGCAGGGCATCACCAACGGCGCCTACACCTGGGTGCAGGACTTCCTGAACCCGTACACCGGCTCGGCCTCGGCCTACATTCCCTGGCAGGCCGGCAGCCCGCAGGACGAGACCCTTTCGTTCACCTGGCCGGTCGACGCCGGTGACGATCTGTTCTTCGCCACGGCCGGCAGCGCCGTCTGGTGCTCCTATGCCAACTTCACCGTCGAAGTGAACGGCCTGGAAGTGTACGACTTCTGCGCCGAGAACTCCGGCACCAGTTGGGTGTGGGAAGAGGTCCTGATCGACCTGGCCGCGTACGAAGGCACGTCGCCGACCTTCACCTTCCGCTATGCGGGCGATGACGGCGCCGACCACTACCTCGACGGCGTCCAGATCGGCGCCTACGTCCCGCCGGTGGAGCCGGCCGACATCAGCTTCTGCGAGATGGTCTACGAGGGCACCGGCACCAGCTTCACCGGCGACACCTGCGGCGGCCAGAACCTGGTTTCGTCCCTGGGCTGCGACACCTTCAGCGAGAACGGTGCGGAGAACTACTACGAGATCCAGATCCCGAGCGGCTGCTACTTCACCGCGACCGTGACCCATTCGGCCGACGGCGCCCTGTGGCTGCTGGACAATTGCGTCGCCCCGGGCGGCGCCTTCACCTGCCTGGGCTACGCCGACGACACCGTCACGGGCGGGGCCGAGGTCATCACCTACACCAACGCCACCGGCAGCGACCAGATCGTCTACCTGGTGGTCGACTCGTACGGCACCGCCTCCTGCGGCACCTACGATTTCCAGTTCGTTTCGGACTGTGCCGTGGCCACCGAAGAGGCCAACTTCGGCTCGGTGAAGGCCCTGTTCCGCTAGGCGGCAGGCGTTTTCGGGGACGAGGGGACCCGGCTTCGGCCGGGTCCCCTTTTTTTTGCGGGCCGGACGCCCTCCCGGGACAATCGCTCCTTGAGCCGGGCGCCGGGCTGGCTATAATGCTCCCAGAGGACGAACGCCGAACATCCAGCCACCGGGAGCCCCCCCTTGAAAGACGTCGTCTCCATCATCCTGGGCGGCGGACGCGGCCAGCGTCTGTACCCGTTGACGCTGCAGCGCAGCAAGCCTTCGGTGGCGTTCGCCGGCAAGTACCGGCTGATCGACATCCCCATCAGCAACTGCATCAATTCGGGCATGAAGAAGATCTTCGTGCTGACGCAGTTCCTGTCCGCGAGCATGCACCGCCACATCATGCAGACGTACGCCTTCGACACGTTCACCGACGGCTTCGTCGACATCCTGGCGGCCGAGCAGACACCCGACCGGGCGGACTGGTTCCAGGGCACGTCCGACGCGGTGCGCGCCACGCTGCACCACACGATGTACTACAAGACGTCGCAGGTGATGGTCCTGGGCGGCGACCATCTCTACCGCATGGACTACGGGCAGATGGTGCGCTTCCACCGCGAGATGGGCGCCGACATCACGCTGGCCGTCTACCCGGTCACGCGCGAGGACGCGCCGCGCATGGGTCTGTTGCGGGCCAACGCCATGGCCGAGGTGACCGAGTTCGTCGAGAAGCCGCAGGATCCCGACGTGATCGACCGCTTCCGCGCGCCGCGCGAACTGTTCGCCGCGCGGGGGATGATCGCCGATTCGGACACCTACCTGGGGTCGATGGGCATCTACTGCTTCGAACCGCACGTGCTGCACGAGCTGCTGCAGGACGAGTCGAAGACCGACTTCGGCAAGGAGATCATCCCCGACGCCATCGGCAAGCTGAAGGTGCTGGCCTACCCGTTCAGCGGTTATTGGCGCGACATCGGGACCATCTCCTCGTTCTTCGAGGCCAATCTGGACCTGGTGGACAAGAATCCGCCGCTGAATCTGCATCAGGGCGCCTGGCCGTTCTACACGCGCATGCGCGCGCTGCCGCCGGCGCGCATCATGGAATCGACGATCGAGAACTCGCTGGTGGTCGAGGGCGCAACCATCACCGGCGCGCGCATCGAGCACTCGATCGTCGGCATCCGTGCGCGCATCCGCAAGGGCGCCTTCCTGAAGGATGTCATCCACATGGGGGCCGACTTCTACGAGGGCGAGCACGTCCTGTTCGACAATCTCTCGGCGAACGGCGACATCCCGCCGATGGGCGTGGGCCGCAACTGCCGCATCGAGCGGTGCATCATCGACAAGAACGCGCGCATCGGCGACGGCGTGATCATCCGCGCCCAGCCCGAGGTGAAGGAGCATCGCGACCAGTACCGCTGGATCCGCGACGGCGTGACCGTGATCCCCAAGGGAACGGTCATTCCGCCCGGCACCATCCTCTGATCGGGAGTCCGTGCGTGCGTCGTCTGCTGCCGATGCTGCTGGTGCTCGTGGTCCTGTCGCCGGCGGCGCGGGCCGATGGCGCCGTTTCGGACGCGCCGGCGCTGTCCGACTCGCTGCTGCTGGAAGCGCCCGACTTCGCGGCGTTGCGCCCGCGGTTGCTGACGCTGTCCACGGCCCGCGTGGTCGAAACCGCCTGGACGCTGGTGCCCCGCCTGATCACCCTGGACCGCCCCGATCTGCTGCTCGATTTCCTGGAATTCTGGGACGACCGCGGCGGCGGCTTCGAGCCGATCCTGCGCACGCGCATCCTGGCCGCCATCTGGGACGGCGCCTTCGACGAGAGCCTGTACGACGAAGGCATTCCCGCGCTCCTGGACGAGTGGGAGTGGCGCGATCCGGATGCGCTGACACCCGGCCGCAACGAGTTCGACCGGTTCATGGCGCTGTTCGCGGACCAGCTCCTGCCGCACCAGGTCGAAGGCTCGCTGCCCGAGTATTTCTGCCTGCTGTACAGCGACCGCGGGGAGGAAGCGGCGGCGCTGCTGGCCGAAGAGCAACTTGCCGACACCTGGCTGCGCTGGTACGTCGACCATCCGCTGGCGATCGACGGCGAGGGAGCGGCCGTCGTCGACGACGCCGGCGTCGAAGCGGTGAAGGCCGCCTCGCCCTCGAGCCTGCTGTTGACGGTCGGCCTCTGGTGGCCACGGGGCGACGTCGCCCTGGCCGGCGACCATGTGCTCGTGGGCGGCCTGTTCGAACAGCGCCTGGGGGACTGGTTCCTGCGTCTGCCGCTCGAGGTGCGTCTGGGGCGCACGGACCGGCCCTATCTGGTCGACCAGGACGGGGTGCGCGCCCTGTCCGACCGGTTCGACGCGGTGTACCTGGGCGTGGAAGGCGGCCGCCCGGTCGCCGCCTGGCGGGGCGTGTCGCTGGAGGCGTTCGCCGGCCTGGGTTACGACGGCATCCTCCCGTTCAAGGACGAGGATGTGACCCTGGCCACGCTCAATGCCAATCTGGGCCTGGGTTTGCGCTGGCAGAGGCCCGGGCGCCGGCCGCTTCTGGGGCTGGACGTGCGCCGCGAATGGCTGGCCACCCGCAACGAGGGCCCCGATTCCCTGGCCGGCGGCGCCTGGAGCCTGCGCCTGGGCGCAGGCCTCAGATTCGGCCCTTTGGGCACCCCTCCCGGCGCTTCCCCGCAGAGCAATTAGTTAAAGTAAATCGTTGTCCTGCCGATTCTTGCCCTGTCGGGACCCGGAACCGGCGCGCGGCCGCGGCCAGGCGGAAGTGCGCCTCCAGTCGCCATTTCGGGGAGCCTTGCCATCTTGCTGTCCGTTCAGGACCTGCCGATCCGCACCAAGCTCAGGTGGATCCTGGGTGTGTCCGTCACCATGGCTGTCCTGCTGGTCAGTCTGGTGATGTCCGTCTACGACCACCACAGCTTCCGTTCGCGCCTGTCCCGCGAACTGGAGATCACGGCCGAGGTCGTCGGCAGCTCCTGCGCCGCGGCCCTGATGTTCGAGGACCGGACCGTCGCCCGCGAAATTCTCCAGTCCCTGCGCGCCAACCCGTCGGTCGTCGAAGTCTGTCTGTACGATCCGTCCGGCCTGCTGTTCGCCAGCTTCCAGCGCGACGGGGCTCAGGGGCCGCCGCCGCCGACGGACTCCGGCGAAGCGCGCACGATCTTCGATGTCTCGGGCATGAGCGTCTACCGCACCGTCGTTTTCGACGGCGATCAGGTGGGCACCATCTACATGCGGAAGAGCCTCGAGTCGCTGCAGGCCCGGTTCTTCAACGTGGCGATGATCCAGGCCGCGGCCATGGCCGCGGCCCTGCTGCTGGTGCTGTCGCTGTCCGAACGGCTGCAGCGCGTGATCACGCGGCCGCTGGGCGAACTGGTGGCCGTGGCGCGGCGTGTCTCGGCCGAGCAGGATTTCTCGCTGCGCGCGCGCCGCACGGCCGGGGACGAGACCGGAACGCTGGTCGACGCCTTCAACGAGATGCTGGAACAGATCCGCGAAAAGACCGTCGCCAAGGAGAACGCCGACGCCGCCAACCAGGCCAAGAGCGAGTTCCTGGCCAACATGTCGCACGAGATCCGCACGCCGATGAACGGCATCCTGGGCATGACCGGCATCCTGCTGGACACCGAACTGGACGAGGAGCAGCGCAGCTACGCGCGCATCGTGTTCGATTCGGGGCAGTCGCTGCTGGCGATCATCAACGACATCCTGGACTTCAGCAAGGTGGAGGCCGGCCGCCTGGAGATCGAGCCGGCGCCGTTCCAGATGAGTCGCCTGCTGGCCGAGGTCACCGAGCTGATGCGCGGCACCGCCGATGCGAAGGGCCTGCAGATACGCTGCGAACTGCCGGCCGAAGCGCCGCCGGCCGTCGTCGGCGATGCGGGACGCATCCGGCAGATCGTCACCAACCTGGTCAACAACGCGATCAAGTTCACCGAGACGGGCGCCGTGACGATCGAAGCCGACTGGCGCGACGCGCCCGGCGGCGTCGCGCTGTGGACGGTCGCCGTCCGCGACACCGGCATCGGCATCCCGGCCGACAGGCTGCCCGACCTTTTCCAGCGGTTCACGCAGGCGGACACCTCCACCACCCGCCGCTACGGCGGCACGGGCCTGGGGCTGGCCATCAGCCGGCAGCTGGCCGAACTGATGCACGGCACGCTGGACGCCGAGAGCGTGGTCGGTCGGGGCTCGCGCTTCCGCGTCGTGCTGCCGCTGCCGCGCGCGACCGCGGCGCAGATCGCCGAAGTGGAAGTCCCGAACGACCAGAGCGCCGTTGCGACGGATGCGCAGCCCGGCGACCTGTCCGGCCGTCGCGTGCTGGTGGCCGAGGACAACCCGTTCAACCAGAAGGTCGCGCAATACACGCTCGAGAAGCTGGGCGTGCGCGTGGACCTCGCCGCCAACGGCAACGAAGCCGTGCAGATGATGATGAACTTCGTCTACGACCTCGTCTTCATGGACTGCCAGATGCCCGAGATGGACGGCTACGAGGCCACCGGCATCATCCGCCGTCTGGGCGGACCGGCCGCGCGCACGCCGATCATCGCCATGACGGCCCACGCCATGCCCGGCGACCGCGAGCGCTGCACCGCCGCCGGCATGGACGACTATCTGGCCAAGCCGGTGCGGGCCGAGTTGGTGGAGTCGATGCTGCGCCGCTGGGTGTTCGACCGGCGCGCCGGGGCCGTGCCCGAGCCGAACGAGGCCGTCCTTATCTCCTGATTCGACAGAAGATTGGCCCATCAGGCTCCTTGCCTGTAGACCGCGGCACCTACCTTTGTTATCATGATGTTCGTTTTCAATATCTGCCTTGGTGACGGCTGGCGGCCCTGCCGCCGGTTCCCGCCGCCAAACCGAGGCCCCGGCATCGGCCCACGGAGTCCAGCGCCATGAACCGCGAGAGCATCCTCGAGAAATTCGCCTTCTACCGGGCGGCGCGCCCCGAATTCCAGCAGCGCGTGCGCGACGCCGGCCAGGTCGTGCGCGTGGCGCCCGGCGGCTATTTTGTCTGCGAGGGCGACCATGCGCCGGGTGTGGGGCTGATCGGCCAGGGCGCGCTGCGCGTCTTCAAATCCAGCGAGAGCGGCCGCGAGATCACGCTCTACTGGGTGCGCGCCGGCGAACTCTGCCTGCTCAATCTGCTGGGGGCGATGACCGGCGTGCCTTCGCCGGCGCACGCGCGCGTGGAAGAGGAAGTCGTGGCGCTGGTCATCCCGCCGGACACGTTCCGCGGCTGGATCGGCGGCGAGCCCAGCCTGCGCACGCACGTGTTCAGCATCATGACCGCGGGCATGGTCGACGTGATGACGCTGGTGGAGGAGATCGCCTTCAAGAAGCTCGACATCCGCCTGGCCCAGTATCTCTGCGACGGATTCTTCGCGAACGGCGGCGCGCGCGAGCTGCAGGTCACCCACGAGAGCATCGCCGCCGAACTGGGCAGCGCGCGCGAGCCGATCAGCCGCCTGCTCAAGGATTTCGAGAACCAGGGCGCGATTCTGCTCAGCCGCGGGCGCATCACGCTGAACGACGCCGCGGGACTGCGCGCGCTGGTGGTCGGCTGAGGCTGGCCGGGACTACGTCCGCCCTGCCAGCCACATCTGCGCCGTCCGGGCCGGGATGAACAGCCGGAACCGGTCGCCTGACAGTTCCAGTTCGTCTCCATGGATGAGATCGCGGTAAGTCCCGGGATTCTTCAAGCCCCAGGTGTTGAACTCCACCGTCTGGTCGAAGCCGCTCTTGTTGATGGCCACCAGGCCGGTCTCCCCGCGGCGGAAGACGAGCACGGTGTCGCTCGCCTCGATCATGACCATCGGCAGCCCGTGCACGGCATTGTGGAACCCGATCATGGCTGCCAGGTCCGGTCGTTTGTAGGCGTCGAGCCAGCGGTCCAGGTCCGCCTCGTGGCGCGATTCGTTGTGATCGGAGTAGATCAGGGGCACGCCGCCATCACGACCCAGAATGTAGGCCTGGGCCAGGTGCTCATCCTGACGGTCCAGCAGCCAGGACCGGAACACATCGTTGTGGGGGATGTCGTGGTTCACCACGAAGGTCACGGCGCGTTCCCCGGGCAGGGCATTGCCGTCCGCTTCCGGACTCGCGAGAGAACGCAGCGACCCGCCCAGACCAAAGGCCCCGCGGATGGTCGTGAACAGGGGAAAGTCATAGGCTGAAATCCAGGTTTCCCGCAGGAAGGGTCCCAGGAAGACGTGCTCGTCCTGGTCGCTGCCCGTCAGCACTTCACCGAACCAGAACCTGCTGCGCACTTCCGGTCGATCGGCAATGTTGTCGATCATCCGTTCGGTGATGTGCTTGATGGCGTCCACGCGAAATCCGTCGAAACCCATGTCGACCAGGGCATCCACCATCAGGTGCTGCTGCTTCAGGACCCATTCCGAGTCCTTGAGGTCGGGCAGCCCCGACAGGTTCTGGTCCTGCACGGCCCTGCGGTCCGACCATTCCCCGCCCTCGATCTCGCCGGCATGGTTGAAGTCCTGGATCGAGAACAGCCCGGTGCTCAGGTCGCCATACAGGCGATTCTCCTCGTAGAGGGCCGGCTGCCGGCGGTAGCGCTCCAGTTCGGCGCGACCCGGGAAGTCGAACCGGTCGTCGCGGGCTTCATTGGCCATGTGGTTGAGCACCAGGTCGGCGTAGAGCCGGAGAGGTGGTTCACTGCCATGGCAAGCGGCGATGAGCGTTTCGAGATCGCTTTTGTCGCCGAGGTACGACAGCAGGACACGGTAGTCCTTCGGTTGATAGCGCTGCCACCACTGTTCTCCCGCCGGATCGGAGTACAGCAGGGGCGGGATCAGGATCGCCCCGTATCCGGCCTGCCGGATGGCGTCGAGGTTGTCCAGGATTTCGAGGTATTTCCAATTGAAGGCATGCAGAATGACGGTACGCATCGTCAATGTCTCCGTGGGGGAGAGGCGGACCTCAATCGTAGCCGAGCGTCACCAGCACGCGGTCGACATCGGACAGGTCGCCGATGATGGTCGAGCAACCACGCGGGCCTTCCACGACCAGTGTCGGCGTCACCAGGATATTGTAGTCCACGGCTGCCTGGAAATCCTTCTGGACATCCACGACCTTGATCTTGCAGGTCCCCGCCTGTAGATATTCCGCGCAAATGCGCTGGAGATTGTCCTGAGCCAGCAGCGAATTGGGACCATTCCCCACCACGAACAGGGTGAACTTGTAGGTTCCGGCAGCGCCGCTCACAGCGTACCTCCCCGGGGCTTGGGCCTGCGCTCGGGCTTCCCTGGCGGCGCAGCGCTTGCCGGAGATCGCCGTGGACTCAGCACGATGCCGTCGTCGGTGATCTGGAGATCATGCAGGCGATGCGAATGCCGGCAGCCCCGGGCTTTCAGGATCAACAGCGATCGCAGCAGATCGTCATCCACCATTTCGAACTGCAACTGGATCACCGCGTCCACGAGCGAGGAAAAACCCATGCCGCTCAGATCCTCGAAGGGAATCGAACTCTGCGCCTGGTTGATGAACAGGCACGTGATGCCCCGCTCCTTGCATGCGTTCACCAGGCGCATGCAGTAGTCGAAAGCCGCTTTTCCCGAACCCATGCGATGGCAGGCCGAAATCGCGTCTACCACCACGTGATCCGGCTTGAACGAGGTGAGCATGGCCAGGTTGTTGAACAGATGCTCGTCCGAACCCATGCTCTCCGGCAGGCGGCAGACGAGTTTCAGCTTTTCCGCCTTGAGAGCGGGTCCCAGGTCGACGCCCGCGTTGAGGACCGCCGTCTGCAGGGCCTCGGGCGATTCCTCGTAGCTGATGAAGAGCACCC
>JFJP01040216.1_pt1 | contig 15564 bp, 10 predicted proteins | sample 431651 | NCBI WGS metagenome assembly JFJP01 (sample SAMN02602958, study PRJNA72255) | Microbial mat metagenome, whole genome shotgun sequencing project. | biome: fresh water; feature: sink hole; material: water; isolation source: purple microbial (photo- and chemosynthetic) mats found in... | reverse complement strand
GAGAATTGTTCGCGAATCCATGAATCCACCCTGTTCGAAGCCTGATCCGCCATGACTCCGAGGGTTATCTGCCAGTTCATAAGATCGCGTCGCTCCTCGTAGTCCAGGAATCGTTGCGTTCCAAAAATGGCAGCAACCAGCAGGAATAAGAAAACGCCGACAAAAACAACGCCGGAGAGACGCTTTGGCTCAAGGGAACTTTTCATAAGGTTTTACCTCCGTTACGCAACGACATTCCCGGTGGAAGATGCAGCCACCAAGCCGTTTCATTGAGGGAAAAAAGAGGAATATAATGAACGATCCTCCTGTGAGGAAGGGTCTCCCCGCTCTGATTGTCAAGGATAAGGGTATCGCGGCTGGTGGCAACCGCAAGCACGGCATGGGGAGTGCGCAGATTGGTGTCCTGCAGGATCACGATCCGAAGTTCTTCCGGTGGATAGCCCAGCCATTTCAGGGAAAAAAACTTGGTGATGGCGTAATCCTCACAATCTCCTCCATTGTAGAGGAATTCTTTGGCAATGGCCCAGTAATCCTCCTTTCCGTAATTATTCAGGTCTATAACATATTCTTTTTTGTTGACGTAGCGATTTACCTGAAAGATCTGCTCCTCGCGCGACAGCCCCCGGATGGACTCAAGAAACGCAAACCATTTTTGCAGATGGCACTTTGTCAGAAATCCCTCGGAACAGTCCCCCTCCGGCAGATCCTCAAGGACATGCCGCTCAAGGACACTTAACCACTGGGGCAGATGGGTCAACCCGTTTTGCTCCATGGCCTGATACCCAAACAGGCCGGTAAAGGCATCTCCTCCAATGGCATTGGCAGGTGACCATGAAAAAGAAAAAAAGACGGCACAAGAGACAATTATGAGACACAAGCGCTTTATCATAAAATACTTTATTCCATTGCACCTTCAGATTGTCTTCCCAAGTGGTGCGGCAAACGATCCCTTGCTTCGCGGATTCCCTGCAATATCAGCGCTTGAGCCCATGGGCAACATACAACACCCATTAAAATGCATACCATATTTATTTTCGGATATGAACAGTAATCTCCACCCGATATCCCTGCCTTAATAGGCACTCCAGGAAGCTCAACCGCATGAACAAAGGCCTGATGGAGGTGAAAAACAAAAAAAGGGGTTAAGCCAAATTGACTTAACCCCTTAAATTTACTGGTGCCGGGCGGATTTTCAGTCCGTTGCTCTACCGACTGAGCTATCCCGGCACATCGTTGAAAGAAAGTCTAAATACACAACATCATTTTTTTTGTCAATCACTTTCTCTTGTTATATTTTTTTTCAAACCCGCCGACGCTCTCCACATGAATAGCGACATTGTCTTTCGAAAGGCCCTAATCCAGGGAAAGATTGAAATCCGGAAAGTCGTCCGTTGCCTTTTTCCGCTCTTCGCCTTTTCCTTTAGTCTCCCCTGTCCCGCCCAGATCAAAATCGAATTCCAAGTCATCGTCGTGCGTGGAGCGGTCTTGCCTTTGCGGCGAAGCCGCCTCAAGAACACCAGACAGATCAATATCGTCGAGGGAGAGGATATCTTTCTCTTCCGCTTTCCCAGGAGAGGAGAAAGGCTCATCTTTTTTGTCCTCAAAAGACAGCTTCAACTCATCTAACTCCAGATCGTCAAGATTCAGATCATCCAGATTCAGTGCATCTTCGATGGAACCATCAACACCATCCGTGGTCGCTACCCCAAAATCCAGGTTCACACCAGCGGCCGCCGGTGGGGCAAGGTCAGAGATATCAGCCAGTTCCTCAGGAATTTCAAAGGCCCCCGACCGGCTCCCCTGGCCCGACTGTACGGACAGTGGCTCCTCCTCAAAACCACTGGTATCTAGCACAAGCTCTTTTTCATCCGGTTCTAAATCAGTTTTGGAGGTTTCAGCAGCAAAGGCTTTCTCAAAATCAAGGCCGGGAGATATCTCATCGCCGGCTGCCAGCATATCAGCCCTCATGGTAATCTCCTGATCCACTGTCATGTTGTCGTCAAAATCAACCACTTCGCTGCCATCATCAGCAAACAGATCAAGATCAGGATCAAGAATATCCACGATCTCATCGTCAACAATGTCCACCTCATCTTTTTGCGCAGGTTGGAAAAAAAGAGGCGGGGCGACGGGATACGTCGTTCCTTTTAATTCGCCGTGATCCATTGCCTTATGACACTTCGGACAACTATCGAGGTGATCAAACGAGATATATCCGCATTTAGCACAACGCATAATCATTTTTCCTTTTGCAAGAGACAACGACAACAGGTCAACTCAGACCACTCGTTTCCATACCAACGAACTCTTCTCAAACCCCTATAAAAAAATACCCCGCCGGCAGACCGGAGTAATAACAAAGGGTCACAAAAAAAGGGGCTGAAAGGGCAACTGATTTCTTAATGGCCCTTAGTATCACACATTTGTACGACCGGAATCAAGCAATTATTTACACAATCCAGTCCATACCGATATCACAGGCAGGAGCAGAGTGGGTGAGAGCACCAATGGAGATAATATCCACCCCGCTGCGGGCCGCATCCAGCACCGAGCTCAGGATCATTCCGCCGGAGGCCTCAGCCAGGGCCCGGTGATCAATGATCCGCACCGCCTCCTCCAACATGACAGGAGCCATATTGTCGAGCAGAATAATATCCACCCCGCAGGCCACGCACTCGCGAACCTGCTCCAGGGTATCGGTTTCCACCTCAATGCGCAGGGTGTGGGGGATTTTCCGGCGCAGCAGGGCCACGGCCTGGGCAATGGAGCCGCAGGCGGCAATATGATTATCCTTGACCAGAATCCCGTCGGCCAGATTAAAGCGGTGGTTATAACCGCCGCCCACCTGGACTGCGTATTTTTCGAGCATCCGCAAGCCTGGCGTGGTTTTGCGGGTATCGGTGATCCGCACCGGATACGGTTGCACCTGCTCGACAAAGCGGGCCGTGAATGTGGCAATCCCGCAGAGGCGCTGCAGCAGATTCAGGGCGACCCGCTCCGCCTTCAACAGGTCAATGACCGGCCCGGAGATGGTACAGAGGATATCACCCGCCTGTACCCGGTCGCCATCCGCCACCAACCCCTCAAGGACAATCGCCGGATTCTGCACCAAAAAGACCTCGCCGGCCACCGCTTCGCAACCAGCCGCCACAAAGGGCTCCCGGGCCACCAGACGGGCACGGCCCGTTTGATCCTTCTCAAAAATCGACTCGCTGGTCAGATCTCCACGTCCAATATCCTCGGCCAGAAAGCCCCGGATCAAAGTATGCAGGGCCGCCTTATCCAAGATCATGCAACCGCTGCTCAGCTTCTGCAAGCTTGGCCATGGTCGCCTCCATCTCAGCCTTTTTCTCCTGTTCCTTGATCACCACCTCGGCCGGGGCATTGCTCAGGAATTTTTCGCTGGCAAGCTTCGCACTGACCTGGGCCAGCTTTGCCTCCACCTTCTGCCGTTCCTTTATAAGTTTGGCCAGCTCTTTCTCCACATCCACCAAGCCTTTCAGGGGAACATAGATCTCCATATCCTTGTACAGATAGGTGGCGGCATCCGTTGGTTTTTCTCCATGACCGGTCACCACCAGGGAGCTGAGACGGGTCATGTCGGCAATGGTGGCGGCAAAGGACTCAAGAAAGGCAATCCGCTCCGGTACCGGACAGAGGATAAAGGCCTCGATCGGTGTGGAAGGATGGACATCGGCCTCCGCCCGGATATTACGGATACCGGTGATCAGCCCCATCAGCAGCTCCACCTGCCCTTCGACCGCAGTGTTCTGGCGGCTCTCGTCAACCTCCGGGTAGGCACTGGTCATCAGTAGTTCGCGTTTTCCCGGCAACACACTCCAGATCTCCTCGGTGACAAAGGGGATGATGGGGTGGATCAGCTTCAGGATGGTTTCCAGAACCTGGAGGAGCACCGTCCGGGCCTGATCCCGGATGGCCAGATCCTTGCTGAACAGATCCGGCTTGATCCACTCCACATACCAGTCACAGAACTCATACCAGATAAACTGATAGAGTGCTGAAGCGGCATCATTGAAGCGATACCCGTCAAGGGCGGCCCGGACTTCCGACGTAGTTGCGGCCAGGCGGCTGAGGATCCACTGGTGGATCAGGGGAAGGTCTTGAAGGCTGCCGAAATCCTTGTTATCGGGATGCTCCATTTCCCCCACATGCATCAGCACAAAACGGGCCGCATTCCAGATCTTGTTAATAAAAAAACGGTAGCCGTCAATGCGTTCCTCGTCGAGCTTAATCTCCCGGCCCTGAGCGGCAAAAGCGGTCAAGGTGAAACGCAGAGCGTCGGTGCCGTATTTGTCGATGACCTCAAGGGGATCAATGACATTGCCGGTGGACTTGGACATCTTCTTGCCATGCTTGTCCCGCACCAGGGCATGAAGATAGACATCGCGAAACGGCACCTCATCCATGAAGTGCAGGCCCATCATCATCATCCGCGCCACCCAGAAAAAGAGGATGTCAAAACTGGTGATCAAGACCGAAGTGGGATAAAACATGGCAAGCTCGCGAGTCTGCTCGGGCCAGCCCAGGGTGGAAAAAGGCCATAGCGCCGAAGAAAACCAGGTGTCGAGCACGTCCGTCTCCTGGATCAGCTCTGCCGATCCGCATTTCGGGCAATGGGTTGGATCCACTGTGGCCACGATCATCTCGCCACAGGCAGCACAGTTCCAAGCCGGCACCCGGTGACCCCACCAGATCTGGCGTGAGATGCACCAGTCACGAATGTTGTCCATCCAGTTATAAAAGGTATTGTACCAGGTCTTGGGATAGATATTGATACGCCCGTCCCGCACCGCCTCCACGGCCTTGGCCGCCAATGGTTTGACCGAAACAAACCATTGCAGGGAGGTAGTGGCCTCAACCACGGTCTTACAGCGATAACACTGACCGACCGCGTGCTCATAGTCCTCGATACGGTCCAAAAATCCCTGAGCCTGCAGATCCTCAACAATCTTCTTCCGACAGGCAAAACGATCCAGCCCGGCATAGACCCCGGCTTGTTCATTCATATGGCCGGTGCTGTCCATGACCTTCAAGATCTCCAGATCATGCCGCCGACCAATCTCATAATCGTCCCGGTCATGGGCCGGTGTCACCTTGAGGGCGCCGGTGCCGAAGTCCTTCTGCACATGATGATCAAAGACAATGGGGATAATCCGCTCCGTCAAGGGGAGCTTGATCCCAACGCCTGCCAGATGGGCATAGCGCTCATCCTCGGGATGCACCGCCACCGCCGTATCGCCGAGCATGGTCTCGGGACGGGTGGTAGCAACCACCACCGAGCCGCTGCCGTCGGCAAAGGGATAGCGAATATGATAGAGCTTGCCGTTCTTCTCCTCATGCTCCACCTCATCATCGGCCAGGGCCGTATGACAGCGGGGACACCAGTTGACGATATAATCGCCCTTGTAGATCAGCCCCTCGTGGTAAAGCCGGACGAAGACCTCGCGCACCGCCGAAGACAAACCCTCATCCATGGTGAAGCGTTCCCGGTCCCAGTCGCAGGAGGCACCCAGACGCTTGAGCTGACGGATAATCGTCCCCCCTTTCTCCGCCCGCCATTCCCAGACCTTGCGGATAAACTCGTCCCGGCCCAGATCATGCCGACTCTTGCCCTCGGCCGCCAACTGTCGCTCCACCACATTCTGGGTGGCAATCCCGGCATGATCGGTGCCCGGCACCCACACCGTATTATCCCCGCACATCCGGTGATAGCGAATCAGCACATCCTGCATGGTATTGTTCAAGGCATGCCCCACATGGAGGACGCCGGTCACATTGGGCGGCGGAATAACTATGGAAAAGGAGGGCCGCCCCTCTTCCATGGTGGCCTGAAAGCATTTTGCCTCATTCCACCGTTTCAGCCATTTTTCCTCAATACCGGCAAATTCATAGCCCTTGCTTAATAGTTCGCTCATTCTTTATCTTAATAACTCTATAGATTTATTAAATATTAACAGGAAAAGCCGTGACAGGAATCAAACCGTCCAGGGCTTGGGCAAGAAAATATGTTCATAGAGATTCAGGGCATAGCGATCAGTCATGCCGGCTATAAAATCACACACCGTTCGATGGGCGATCTTTTCGCTGGCCCAGACATATTTTCGCCGCTGTGGCTCCCATGTATTGTCACCATTCCGCTCTATCAAACCGTTTTCAAAAAAATAGCTGTACAAATCACGGATAACCCGCTGGGCCTTCTCAAATTCATTGTGCACCTTATAAAATCGATACACATTCTCATAGAGAAAACTCCGCAGATCAATGATTGCCTTGAGCATTTTGGGGCTGAAATGGAGACGGCCATCGCCGGCAGTGAGGGACTCGACAATCAAATCGCGAACCATGGCCCCGGTTCGCTTCGAATGCCTGTCTCCCACCACCGCGGTAATATCCAGGGGCAGATCATCTTCATGGAGAATTCCGGCGCGCAGGGCATCATCCATATCATGATTGACATAGGCAATGATATCTGCCACCCGCACCACCTGCCCTTCCAGCGTTGCCGGAAGCTCACGGCTGTCATCCGGGAGAATGTCGTTGCGTCCCTTGGAATGTTTGACGATCCCGTTTCGCACCTCAAAGGTCAGATTCAACCCCTTGCCCCGGTTTTCGAGGAAATCAACCACCCGCAGGCTGTGAATATAGTGCCGAAATCCACTGGGATGGAGTTCATTCAAGGTAGCCTCACCGGCATGGCCAAAGGGGGTATGACCAAGATCATGGCCCAGGGCAATGGCCTCGGTCAAGGCCTCATTCAGGCAGAGGGCCGCCGCTATGGATCGTGCGATCTGCGACACCTCAAGGACATGGGTCAAGCGGGTCCGGTAATGATCACCGGTGGGCGCAAGAAACACCTGCGTCTTGTGTTTCAAACGACGAAAGGTCTTGGCATGAATAATCCGGTCCCGATCCCGCTGAAAGGGCATCCGGATATCGCATCCTTCATCCTCTTCCACAATCCTGCGCCCCAGCGAATTTTTATTGAGCGCGGCGTAGGGAGATAGAATCTCTTCCTCCCTCTCTTCCAATTGACGGCGAATCGAGGTTCCTACAACGGGTGCATAAGCCATGACGTATCTCTTTCAACAAAAAAAAACAGTGGTTTCCAGTTCTCCATCAAGGGTCTGGCGAAATGGAAACACGACCGCAGAGCATGAACGCCCTGAATTTTGCTCCCTCCAAGAATGGATTAAGAGCATTTTTTAGACTTCTTTTTACACATCCCGCCCTGTACATGCAAGAAGAGAACGAAAGCCAAGCCCTTTCCCTGCCGATCAATCCATTTATAACAAAGGAGGCCTTCTTAAAAACTCAATCGTTTCAAGGATTCTCCATTCCTCCAGACAGCCCTCGGCAAGCCGTTGGCCGAGCACAAGAAAGAACGGTCCTGATCTCTCCAGCAAGGGAGAGACTCAAGCCCCTGCACTCTATACCTCACTCTCACCCGCCAATTCAGCCAGCAGTTCGGCCAGATGCAGTACCCGCACCCGGCTTGCCGCGCCCGCTGCCTCCACCGCAACACGCCACTGCATAAGGCAGCCGGAGCAGGTGCTGGTAATCACCTCCGGGTTCAAAGCCAGCACCTTTGCGGCCAGGGTATCACGAATCACCGCCGAAATCTCGGGGGCGCTGATATGAAAAAGCCCGCCCTGGCCACAGCACTGAGGGCCGCCGGGAAGTTCAAGCAGCTCCAGTTGCCGATGGCGGGCAAGAACCCGGCGCGGCTCTGCGATAATCTTTGTTCCCTCGAGACCGTGGCGTAAATGGCAGGGATCATGGTAGAAAACCCGCATCTTTTTTCCACCCGTCACCGGGAACACAGCGTCAGTCGCGATCGATTCGGAGACCGACTGACGATCAAGAAAACAACTGATCTCCACCAGGCGCGCCTTGATCCCTTCAGCCCGGTCACACCACTCCGGATCATCGGCAAACAGTTCTCGATACCGGCGGAGATGGGCGTAACAGGAGGCACAGGAGACCAGAATCGGTCCGCTGCTCTGCTCAAGGACGGCAATATTGTTGCGGGCACACCTTTCCGCCTCCCGCCGGTCGCCAGCAGCAAAGGCCGCCAGGCCGCAACAAGACAAGCCCGCCGGGACGGACAGGGCCTGACCGAGACCAGCCACCAGGGCATCACAGGATGAAATAATTTCCGGATAAAGATACTGGGCAGAACAACCGGGAAAACAGGTCAGCCCATCTTTTGGACCCAGGCCGGGCCCAGCCACAACAGGAACATTCTCCCCCGCCGGCACCCCCCCGGTGTCTTGATGAAACAAGGCCAGCCGTAACCGCAGCCCACTGTCTGCAGGCAGATATCTCTGAAGCAACCTAGACCCGGCCCGGCCCAGCACCCGCAGAGGAGCGAGGAGCTCAGGATGGCTAAGCACCTTGCGGGCCAGATACTTTTCATAGCCATGGGCACCGGTAACAGCCGGAAAGGCGGCCCGGGACTGCACCACCTGCCGGCACACATCAATGCCCCGTGGACAGACAGACGCACATGCCCCGCAGAGCAGGCACTTGGAGAAAATATCCTCAAAGACCAGCCCCTTGCCGGGCAGACCAGAAAGCAAGGCCAAATGGAGCTTCCCCCGGGCCGTATGCGCCTCCTGCCCGGTCACCCGATGAACAGGGCAGACAACGGTACAGGCCCCGCACTTCGCGCAGGAATTCATCGAAGCAATCACCGGATGCAATGCGTCCTCACGCTCTGCCCCTGCGATGGAATGGATTCATTCGAGGTCTACAGAGTATTTTGTTATTCTCTTTATCCGAAAATACTCTGTGAAAGGCACTTATCCCGTCCATCGGGGTGAGAAATTCACCCTTTACTTTTCCCATAATAGATAGGCCTTGATAAAAGGATCGAGATTGCCATCGAGCACCGCATCCACATTGCCCACCTCCACATCGGTGCGATGATCCTTGATCAGTCGGTAGGGCTGCAGGACATAGGAACGGATCTGACTGCCCCAGGAGATCCCCTTTTTATCACCATGCAGATCCTCTTTAGTCTCGGCCTGTTTTTCCCGGCCCAGCTCATAGAGGCGGGAGGTCAGCATCTTCATGGCCATATCTTTGTTGCGATGCTGGGAACGTTCATTCTGACACTGCACCACAATGCCGGTGGGCAGATGAGTAATGCGGATGGCGGAATCGGTTTTATTGACATGCTGCCCGCCGGAACCGCTGGCCCGGTAGGTGTCAATGCGCAGATCTTTATCAATGACATCAACCTCAATGGTATCGTCCAGCTCGGGCATAACCATCACCGAGGAAAACGAGGTGTGGCGACGGCCGGTGGCATCAAAGGGAGAGATCCGCACCAGACGATGGATCCCCACCTCCGAACGCAGATAGCCATAGGCGTTATGGCCGCTAATCATCAGGATCACGCTTTTGACTCCGGCCTCATCGCCGGGCTGATAATCGAGGATATCAGACTTAAAGCCCTTCTGCTCCGCCCAGCGCAAATACATGCGCATCAGAATACTCACCCAGTCCTGGGCCTCGGTCCCGCCGGCACCGGCATGGATGTCCATGATCGCGTTATTGGCATCATGCTCGCCGCTGAGCATGCACTCAACTTCCGCCACGGCAATGCCATCCTGGAGGGCGTCCAGGCTGCCCGCGACCTCATGCTCCATCTCGGCATCATTCTCTTCTGTGGCCAGATCCAGGAGCAGTTCCAGTTCCTGGATCTCTTCCCACCTGGCCTCCCAGCTCTTGACTATCTCCTGCAGTTGGCCATGCTCTTTATGGACCCTGGTGGCCACTTCGGTGTCATTCCAGAAATTAGGGGCCAGGGTCTGCTGCTCCAACCGCTCCAGTTCCTCTTTTTTGTGATCCAGGTCAAAGATGCTCCTTCAAGGCAAGCATTCTTCCCTTCATTTCCTGAAGCCTTTGCTTAGATATTGCGGCACCTGTTTCTGTTGACATAAAAAACTCCCTATAAAAAAATAATATATGTATTTAAAAAATCAAAAAAATCTGATTTCAGGAAAAACGTCGTGGACAAGGATTACGCAGGGCAATCCAGATCAGGAAAACAACCACCAGCACCAGACAACCGGGGGAAAAGAGATAGCCCCAGCGGACAAACCAGGTCTCCTCCTCCATCAGGACAAGCTCGGCCGTCTCGGCCCAGGGTTCAAACAGGGGCGAGACCCTCTGCACCTGCCCCAGCGGATCAATGAATCCGGAAAACCCGGTGTTGGCTGCCCGGACCAGAGAACGTCTGGTCTCCACGGCCCGCAACACCGTCATCGCCAGACTGTGATGCGGGGCACTGGAACGGCCGTACCAGGCATCATTGGTCAGATTCACGAGGAGATTGGCCTTGACCCCCACCCATTTGCGGGCAATCTCCGGGAATATGGATTCAAAACAAATCAACACCCCGATCCTGGCCTTCTGACAATCCAGGGCATGAGAAATCACTCCCGGGCTGAAATCACCCGCCGCCTCCACCACCGGAGCAAGAAAGGGCATCATTTTTTTCAGCGGGACATACTCGCCATAGGGCACCAGATGACTTTTTGAATACCCATCGACGAGGGAGCCATGGGGATCCATCAGAAGCGCGCTGTTATAATAGCGCGGCTTTTTGCGATCACTGGTGTTTGCCACATCTTTGCCATCCACCCCGGAGGCAGCAGCAGTCCATTTCCGGCTGTCATCTTTCTCCTGGGTTGTCACTCCCCCCGGCCTTTTGCCCTCGTTCTCCATTTCAACCCAGGGCGCGCCGGTAAGCAGGGATATCCCCCTCTTCCTGGTAAAGTCACGCACCGTTTGCATCAGAGGATGACCGGATGGATAAAATGGCAGGGCGGTCTCCGGCCAAATCAACAGGACGGGCCGATCTCGTGCAACAAGACTTAAGCTTTGGCCCACATAATTTGCCAGGGTTTTCTCCTGCAATCCGGAAGACCACTTCTGATCCTGAGCAATATTCCCCTGCACCACACCAACCCGCATGGTCGCCCCCCTCTGCACTTGCTGCGCCATCTGTTTACCGACCTGCTGCCAGCGCAGGAATGAGTAGAGAGCAACCCCGCTGCAGAGGAACAAAACAGGGATTATCATGCCAAGCTGTCCTTTTTTTTGCCTCCCTGCCATGCACAGCAGGGCGACCAGGGCATTCAGCAACAGCAAAACAAAACTCAGGCCATAATGGCCCCAGAGATCGGCCGACTGAAGCAGCCAGGGAACCTGGGCCAGACCATACCCCGGGTCCATCCACGGGAAACCGGTGAATAGAAATGAGCGACACCAGTCAAGGGCAACCCAAGTGGCCGGGATCAACCACAGGGCACACGAAGCTGGACACCGGAGAAAAAACAACCGCGCAACCATCGAAAAAATGCCCAGATACAAACTCATGTACAAGGCAAGAAGCAGAAGGGCTGAGACCGCCAGATACACCGGCAGCCCTCCGTAATGTCCAAGGACGATGACAATCCAGTAGAGTAATGCGGCGAAATGAACCAGCCCAAGCAGCATGCCGAGAAGAGCGGCCTGTCGGGCAGTTTTGGCCCCCATGACCACCACAAAAAAGGGTACCAGGGCAACAAAGAACAACGGCCAGCATCCGCCGCCACCGGGAAAGGCCAGCCAAAGCAGCACGGCAGTCATGGCCACTGCCACTAATTTCCCCCCAGAAGATAAACCGGTTTCCGGTACCCGAGCCGTCCGGCTGAAATTACACAGCATCATCGGTCAGACGGGCAATGCGTACCATTTTTATATGGCGCCTGCTTGCCGTCTGCACCAGAAAACGCAAACCTCCCACATCCACCTGATCACCAGGAACGGCAAGCCTGCCCAAGGCGTGAACCACCAGGCCGCCTACAGATTCATAAGGTCCGGGCGGCATCTCCGTCTGAAAGCGCTCCTCCACCTCTTCGATATCCACCCTGGCGTGCACCAGAATGGCATCGAGGCCAAGCTCCTCAATCTCATCGTCATCGTCCACATCGTGTTCATCGTCAATCTCACCGACTATCTCTTCCAGGACATCCTCCAGGGTAACAAGTCCTCGAACCGAGCCAAACTCATCGATCACCATCGCCATATGCACTTTCCGCTTTTGAAACTCCACCAGCAAATCAACAATCAGTTTTTTTTCATCAATAAAATAGGGTGGATTCAAGAGTTCTGAAAGGGGGGTCTCCTTTGAGGCGGCGGAGAAAATCTTTAACAAATTCTTGACATGGAGAATTCCGACAATGTGATCCAAGGTCTCCCGATATACCGGAACCCGGGCAAACTCTTTTTCTATAAAGAGCTCCACCAGGTCAGCAAGCGAGGTATTCTCTTCAGCCGCCTCGATCTCCACCGCCGGCGTCATAATCTCGCCGACCCTGGTGTCCCGAAAATCAAAGATCGAGTTGATCATCTTCTCTTCCATGCTGCTGATCAGGCCCTGCTCCTCTCCCTCCTCAAGCAGTTCTTGAATTTCCTGTTCCAGGGCCTCAGTGGTGTCAGGCGTGCGCCCGGGCAAAAGAGCTGCCAGACGCTGAAAAACCCCTTTATGTTCGGCAGGCTCCGGCTGCTCAGACTGCTTATCTTTACTCATTGTTTTTTCTGCCATTTCATCTTTTTAACTTCAAAATCAAGCCATCCTCGAAATATTTCATGGAAATTTCAAAGAAAAAGCATTATATCAGCACCTCCCCTCTTGTCACCGTAATCATCCAAACCATCAAAGATGAACAGGAGAGGAGACAAGACAGAATACATTTTTTCTTTTCTAATTGCTATGATATGACTATAGTAATGCGAGTTTATTCTTTTGCAAAAATAAAAATCGCAAAGCTTGTCGACAGTTCGCCATCACCATCAATTCATTTGCCTTTCACATAACACCATCAAAATCATATGAGTAACAGTCTGCAAGGAAAGGTTCTCATCGCCAACCGGGGTGAGATTGCGATCCGCATCATGAATGCCTGTAAAGATCTGGGCCTCGAGTACATTGTGGTCTACACAGAGGCCGATCAGGACTCAGAGCATGTCCGGCGCAATCGCACCAGCGGCACTGACCAGAATGCCTGGCGGATAACCAGCTACAGCGAGCCCAATGACATCTTCGCCGTTGCCGACCATACCCACTGCACGGCCATCCATCCCGGGTATGGATTTTTCTCGGAAGACTATCGTTTTGCCAGACGGGCCACCCTTCGCGATCGCCCCCTGACTTTTATCGGGCCAAACTGGGAAGTCATCAAGAGCCTGGGCGACAAGATCAACACCAAGCGGGTTGCCAACCAACTGCAAATCCCCACCATTCCCGGCACCGACAGTCCTATCTATAACGAGATGGAGGCCGAAGAGATCGCCCAGCGACTCATGGATGACCAACTGGCCAGGGATATCAAGGCCCCTTCCATTCTGGTCAAGGCAGCCGCAGGCGGCGGCGGCATGGGCATCGAAGAGGTCACCGAGATCGAACAGTTCCGCCGCATCTACCGGCAGGTGCAGAACTATGCTAAACGTCAGTTCGGCGATGGCGGCGTACTTATCGAACAATGCCTGCGCGATTATAACCATCTTGAGGTGCAACTGGTCTGCTCCCGCCATGGTGAGCGCATTCACTTCGGTTCGCGAAACTGCACCATCCAGTCAACCGGCCGGCAAAAACGGGTGGAGGCAGCGCCTGGGTTCCATCGTTCCTGCTTCGACTATGATTTTGATGAACAAAAAGTCCTGGACCAGGTCGTTGACTACTCCCTGAAACTGGCGGCCCATGTTCGCTACGACAACGTCGGCACCTGGGAATGGATTGTCAGCAGATCGGGTCAACCCTATCTGCTGGAGGTCAACACCAGAATCCAGGTGGAAAATGATGTCTCCGCCCGGATCAGCTATCTTGACAACCAGCACCCAAATCTGATCCGGGAACAGATTCGTCTGGGCCTCGGTGAAAAAATCGGCTACAAGCAGAAATCCATCGAGTTTAAAGGGGCGTCCATTGAACTGCGCATTGTCGCAGAAGACACCCGGCGCGGTTTTGCGCCATGGATCGGCACCATTACCAACTTTCATTTCCCCCAATATGACTGGTCAACCGTTTATTCACATGTCCCCTCTGACCGGGAATACCGTATCCCCAGTGAATATGACCCCAATCTGGCTTTGGCTCTGGTGTGGGGAGATTCTATGGACGAGGCTAAAAAGCGGGCCGAACAGTTTATTGATGAGATTGTTATTCAAGGCAAGGATTCGCATGGCCGCCCGATTATCACCAACCTTGACTATCTGAAACTCAACCTGAACCGCCTGCTGACCTTCTAACAGTCTTTCGATGTGTCTTTTTCTGGATAAAAGCTCAGCCCCTCCGGAATACGTTAACACATTGATCACCTGCAACCTGTAACAGCATCCTCTCTATGAACGTATTACTCAAACAGCTGCATAAAATCGAAGAACGGATCAATTACCTGATTCAGCTCAAGGATTACTCCAACTGGGGGAATCTTGATGGCTTCAAGGAAACCTGTCAAAAATTGAAGCAAACGGTTTACGATCACACTGAAGAACATTTTGCCAGTGAGATTAATACGCTGCATGAATCCATCTGTTTTCTCGAAGAGCGGGCGGAAGAACAGCTCACCCCCATGGAGCGGGTGCGGATTGTCCGCAGTATTCAGCGCTTCAGCCTCAAGGATATCCTCGAGAACGTCTATGAGGACTATACTGAACTGGGCGGAGAGGGCGACGCCAACATCGATCCGGCCATGGTCTGCGCCAAAGCCACTCTGGTCAGGCGTATCAAGGACAAACCTTTCACCGCTTCAGTCATGGTTATCGGCCAGGAAACAGGGCATGGTGAGGAGTTCCGGAATGGCGGCTCCTGCAGACCGGAGGGCAACGAGAAAGCCCTGCGTTATATGAAGGTTGCAGAGACCGAAGGTATCCCCATTCATTTCTACGTCTTTACCCCTGGCTCCTTCCCAGTGGAAGAATATCCGGGAGCAGCCCAGCAGATTGCCCGCAACATCTACACCATGGCAAAGTTGCGCGTCCCGATGATCTCTCTGATCTCCGAAGGCGGGTCCGGTGGCGCCGAAGCCATTGGCCTTTCCGACTATCGAATGATGTGTTCCCATGGCTACTATTCCGTTATCTCACCGGAAGGTGCGGCGGCCATTGAAGGAAAAGTGAGAGAGGGGAGCAAGGTACCCAAAGAACTCATTGAGGTCTGCGCCGAACGGCTCAAGCTGACAGCGCAAGACAATCTCGAACTGGGAACCATCGACCATATCATTCAAGAGCCACCTTTAGGGGCCAGAAGAGACGATTTCGCCTTTTTCGCCCTGCTTCGCACCGAGATCATGCAGGCCACCGACAAGGTTATCCTGGGGACGAAAAGCTTCCGAGCTTTCCGCTCCTACGAGATCAAACGAAAGAAGGCTGAATCCGAGACCAAAAAAATTCAGGTCGATGTGTCCTGGGACCTTAATCCGGACGAAATCAAACGCCTGCTCGTTCAACGCTCCAGAAAATATCGAAACATGGCCATGCTTGGGTTTACCG
>JFJP01038823.1_pt1 | contig 15566 bp, 7 predicted proteins | sample 431651 | NCBI WGS metagenome assembly JFJP01 (sample SAMN02602958, study PRJNA72255) | Microbial mat metagenome, whole genome shotgun sequencing project. | biome: fresh water; feature: sink hole; material: water; isolation source: purple microbial (photo- and chemosynthetic) mats found in... | reverse complement strand
ACTTAGTGTTCTTTGTGAACTTCTTTGTGCCTTTGTGGTGAATAATTTTTCTTAACACATTGATTCACTGCTCACTTATTCCACATTGTACTCTTTAATCTTTCGGTAAAGCGTTCGCTCCGAAATACCAAGTTCTTCGGCAGCGTGTTTTCTTTTTCCAGCATGTTTTTCGAGTGCTTTTTTGATTAATTCAATTTCTTTATTTTCAATCGAAAGCGACTCTTCGAGCACCACATTGGTATCTTCTATGTTCGAGTCAAAATGAGGTTGTTTTATTTCAAAATAATTCTCGTCGTTCACTTCCGTTTCGTCGATGGGTTCTTCGTAAAATTTCTTGAATGAATGAGAATTTTCGTCGGAAAAGTTAATTTTTTCGTGGTTTGAGTTAATGATGTCGTTTACAAGTTTCTTCAAATCGTGTACATCTTTTTTCATATCAAACAAAACTTTGTACAAAATTTCGCGTTCAGAGCTAAATGTTTTTTCGTCTATTCCTTTGTAAAGAGCAGGCAATTTGGTTTGATTGAAAACAGGCAAATATTTTTTAATTCTTTCGCCATCTATCACCCGTTCTTGTTCAATAACCGAAATTTGTTCGGCTATATTTTTTAGCTGCCTAATATTTCCGGGCCACGAATATTGTTCGAGTAGAAGTTTGGCGTCGTCGGTCAATTTTATGGCAGGCATTCTGTTTCTTTCGGCAAAATCGTGGGCAAATTTGCGAAACAGAAGGTAAACATCTTCGCGGCGTTTGCGCAAAGGCTCTATGATAATGGGCACAGAATTAAGTCGGTAATACAAATCTTGCCTAAACTTACCTTCTTCTATGGCGCGTTCTACGTTTACATTGGTAGCCGCCACAATGCGCACGTTGGTTTTTTGCACTTTGGAGGAGCCAACTTTCATAAATTCGCCGGCTTCTAAAACTCTAAGCAATCGTACTTGTGTAGAAAGGGGAAGTTCGCCTACCTCGTCCAGAAAAATAGTTCCATTGTCGGCTACCTCAAAATATCCTTTTCGCTGCTCGTGCGCACCGGTAAAAGAGCCTTTTTCGTGCCCAAACAATTCAGAATCAATTGTTCCTTCGGGAATTGCACCGCAGTTTACGGCAATGTAGCTGTTGTGCTTGCGCGACGAAAAGTGATGTATTATTTGCGGAAAAACTTCTTTTCCTGTTCCACTTTCGCCAGTAATAAGCACCGATAAGTCGGTAGGTGCTACTTGTTTAGCTACATCTATTGCTCTATTGAGCGAAGTTGAATTTCCTATTATTCCAAAACGTTGTTTTATTTGTAGAATATCCATTTCTGACATCGAATTTTACTACTTGTCAGTTTGTCTGACAAATTACTGACAAAATTACAATTTTTATTTAAAACAATAAAATATCTACGTGTTAATTCTTTTTAATTTTGAAAATAACAATTTAGCAATGTAGCAATGTACAATTTATTGTTAGAATTTCGGTACTATTAAGTTCGGTTATCCATATTTCTCAAAATTACTGTCGTCTATTTTAGGGTCTATATTTAGATTGATACCTTTTTTGGTCGTGTTTTTATTCTCTGCTTTTTTATCGCTTTCTACCATCGTTTTCTTAAATCCTTCATCACTTTGTGTCAATAACGATTGTAAATATTGAATTTGCTTCAATAGCTCACTTTTTTGTATTGTCTCGTCTTCTTTTTTAGTTTTGAAAAACGACATTTGATTTACCATGTTTTGCGATTGAGAATATAACTCTTCTGCTCCGGTTGCCAATTCTTCTGAGGAAGCTGTATTTTGTTGGATAACACTTGAAAACTGAGTAATGCCTTGTGTAATTTGAATGATTCCAAAATTTTGTTCTTTACTTGCCATACTTATTTCAGCAGCCAACTGCGAACTTTTTTCAACTTCGGGTAAAACACTCATTAGTAGTTGGTTGGTGCGAGATAGTTTATTAATACTTTGCTGCGACAATTCATTTATAACTTTTGCCGAGTTTTGACTGTGAACAGCCAACTCTCTAATTTCAGAGGCTACAACATTAAATCCTTTGCCAAATTGACCAGCTCTTGCAGCTTCAATGGCTGCATTTATTGCTAGTATGTATATTTTTTCTGCTATTTCGTTTATTGCTTGTCCTTTTTCTAAAATATTTGAGGTTGCCTGAAAACTATCTTCGAATGATGTTTTTATTTCGCTCATTCCTGCCGATATTTGTTCTATAATTCGAGCCGATTGCTCTGAATTTTCGCTGTTTTGTTGAACACTTGCGCTTATTTGTTCAAGCGAGCTGGATATTTCTTCCGACGAGGCAGCTTGTTCATTAGCTCCTTGCGCTATTGACTGAGCACTTAAACTAATTTGCTGTGTTCCAATGTTTATATTTTCAGAACTTGAATTAATTTCCGATATAATTGTATTCAGTTTTACAATCATATTTTCAACCGCTTTGTCTAAATCGCCGTTACCTTTCGTTGTAGAGGATTCTATACTAGCATTGTATAAGCTACCTTGCGAAAGCAATTCAGCAATTTTAACGCTTTGCCGCAAATTCAAAAGCATAGTATTAAGTGCAGAGGCTATTTCGCCAATTTCATTTTTTAAACGAATCGATTTGGGGTCAAATTCAACGGATAAATTACCAGTTGATAAAATATTAATCTGATTGGCTAGTGATTTAATTGGTTGTCCTACCATTTTTTTTATCCAATTTAGCCACAATACACCCAAAACAATGGAAAAAGGTCCCACCCAAATTAGTTGAAAAATAGTTGTAATTCCTACGTAATAAGAAAGTAGGGCTACAATAATCGGATGAATTAGAAGTGCAAGTCCTAAATAAAAACTTACAGAACCTTTATACAAATAACGCACTAATGCGTAGCTAATTGGCATTATCACAATTAGTACAATTGCGGTAAAAATTAAAAATGAGCTCATAATTTTGTATTTTGCTATTTAGTGTTTGAAAGAAAACTACGCAAAATCGGTTCGACCGGCTTGTCCGATGATTTGCTAACAGCCTAACCGACAGACCGACAAGTCGGTCGAACGGTTTTTGTTTTTTTTAATTTTCAAAAAATGATGAGTTTTCTTTCAAACACTATTTAATTAAGAAAAAAAATGAAATTTTAAATAACTTTTTTTTACTCATCTGTTTGTTTCTATATCTACAAATTAATCAGCAACATAGAATTGCATACCTAAAATAGAAATGTCGTCGAAAAAAACAGCATTTTTCTTTCCTATATGTTGAGTTTCTATAATGTTTTTAATGTTTTCATCTATCCTTTCGCTATTGCGCATACACCCTGCTACTGCGTCCATACCAGCTTCGGTCGAATCTTCGCCTTCCAATTCGACCAATCCGTCGGTATAAAGCAAAATTTTGGTGTCGCCCGTTAGCGTAAGTTCTCCTTCTTCTATGTTGCGCAAATTATCGAGCATTCCCATACCTTGGCAACCAGTGGTTAGATAGGTTAGTTTTCTTGTTTTAATTTCGTAAAAAAACGGAGGATTGTGTCCTGCGTTAATATAAGTTATTTTTCGGGTTAGCGTGTTGTATTTACCTACAAACAAGGTAATAAACTTTTCGCCATTGGCACTGTTCATTACTTTTTCGTTGAGTTTTTTTACAAGAACACTTAATGAAATTTCATCGGTAAAAAGAGCTTTCAGGTTTGCCTGAAAATTGGACATCAAAATAGCAGCCGAAATTCCTTTGCCCGAAACATCGGACATGCAGAAGGCATACTCATGGTTGTTGAGCGAAAAGAAATCGTAATAATCGCCACCAACATCAAAATGAGGCAAGTAAAACGCATCTACATAAGCCTTTTCGTTGCGTGGAAACGTATAACTTTCGGGAATCAACATCTCCTGCATACGCGAAGCAACTTGCAGCTCTCGCTTTAGAGCCTCTTGTTTTATGCTCTGTTGCATGAGTTTGTGATTTTCGATAGCTACAATTATTAAGTAAGTTAATGTTTGTATAAAATGCAAATGCTTTATGGTAGGGCTTACGCCTTCGCGCTCCTCTTCTACATCGCCTATTAGCACAAAGGCAGCTTGCTTATTATTGTGAAAAACAGGAATAATCGTGTCTAAGTTGGTTTTTCCTTTTAAATTTGCTGCTGTTACCGTCGTTATTTCAGTAATATCTAAAAGATCTAATTCTACCTCTAAATCGAGCAGCTCGTCTGATTTGAAGCCCGATTTTAGAATCAATTCCCACGATACATCAAAACCGTAAATGATTAATTTCCCGATGTTTAGCTTGCCTGTTAATAATTTTTCGTACTTAGCCAGCAATTCGGGTGTTGGTAAATTTTCATTTATCATTTTTGTAATTTCCAAAAGCGTATCTAGCTTGAAATTACAAAAATCGAGTCGTTTATTTGAATTTTTTTCAGCCATTTTTTTGTTGAAATTTAACAAATTTTGTGAATTATTCAGAACTTTTACTGTTTCTTATTAAGTTTAAAATAAATCGGATAAAAATACTAATAAATACAAAATAAACAAAATATATTACAAAAAAAACAAAAAGACACTGTTTAATTTTTTTGAAAATCATTTTTAGTTATTAACTTGGCACTTAAATTTTAAATTTGCACTCGCATACAAATACTTAAATAAGCAAAGAGAGTAATAAAGAAAATAAAATAATACCAATAATATTCATAAAAAATGTTTATTTCTTTTTTATTTGAAAAAAGATTTTTAATTTTGCCCTAAATTAAATAAAATTGGAATTTATAATTAAAATATTTTATTCGATAATTTATGAAAAAATCAAGTTTAAGCTATTTAGTAATATTTATTGCTATTTCTGTTTTCTTTAGTAGCTGTAATGAGTTAAAGAAAATGATAGACAGAATTGACGAAGTTACTTTTGCAGTTACACCAAGCCCCCTTGAAATGCATGGTAATGAAGTAGCTTTCAATATTAAAATCACTTTCCCTAAAGAATATTTTAACACCAAAGCTAGCGTTACTGCTATTCCTGTGTTAAAATACAACGGTGGTGAAGTTGTTTTAGAAAAAATGGAAGCCCGTGGTGAAGACACCGAAGGCAACGGTACTGTAATTAACTACGAAAATGGTGGCTCGGTTACGTTGAGCGCAAAAGTTCCTTACAAAGAAGAAATGAGAATTTCTACTTTAGAATGGAAAGAAATGAGCGGTTCGTACAAAAAGAAAACTGCCGATGTACCAATTCCTGACGAAAAAAGAAAACTTGCCGACGGTATTGTTACCACTCCTGAGTTAGTAAAAAAAGGTTTAATGATTGACAATGTTTACAACGATGGTGCTGGCATGGCTTCTATTATTTTAGCTACCGAAGACCTAGTTAAAGTAACCGATGCTTCTTTCAAAGCTACTGTTTACTACAAAATTAACACTACAACTGTTACCGAAAAAGTAAACTACGACCAACTTATCAAACAAGTTGCCGAAACTGCTAAAAACCCAAAACAAACTCTTAAAGCTGTAAACATTTGGAGTTACGCTTCTGTGGACGGCGAAGAAAGATTAAATACAGCTCTTGCTGGTAACAGAACAAAAGAAGCTCAAAAATACACTACTGCCGACCTTAAAAAAGCGGGTTTTGAACTTCCTGTGGCTAACGTTGTTACAAACTCTACTCCTGAAGACTGGGCTGGTTTTGAGCAATTAGTTAAAGCTTCTAACATTCAAGATAAAGACCTTATTTTAAGAGTTCTTTCAATGTATTCTGACCCTGCGGTACGCGAAAAAGAAATCAAAAACTTAACCGCTGCTTTCGGTGCTTTAACAGAAACGATTCTTCCTAAATTGAGAAAATCGGAAATTACTGTTACTTTCACTGGCGAAGCTAAAACTACCGAAGATATTGTAAAACTTGCACTTAGCAACCCTAAAGAACTTACTCAAAACGAACTTCTTTTCGCTGGTCAATCGTGCAAAATGCTTGATAAAAAATTGCAAATTTACAAATCATACCAAGCTGCTTATCCTAACGACTGGAGAGGTGCTAACAACATTGGTGTTATTTATTGCTACCAAAAAAACATGAGCGAAGCTCAAACTTATTTTGAAGCAGCTAAAAACTTAGAAGAAAATGCAACCACTATCAACAACTTAGGTTACATTTATTTAGCTAACGGAAACGTTGCAAAAGCAAAAGAATACTTCAATTCGGCTGCTAAATCTTCTTCTTCAGAAGCTGTAAACTACAACTTAGGTGTAATTTCTATCATGGAAGGTAAATACTCTGAAGCTGTTAAATACTTTGGTGGTTCAAAAACTTTCAATGCTTCTTTGGCTCAATTGCTAGACAAAGATACTAACGCCGGCTTAAATACAATTAAATCAGTAGTAAGCGAGGAAGCTTACGCATACTATTTAAAAGCTATTTTTGGCGCTAGAACTGACAACACAACGATGTTGTTCGACAATCTTAAAACTGCCGTTGATAAAGATGCATCGGTAAAAGCTTACGCTAAAAAAGATATGGAATTCTTCAAATATTTTGCCAACGAAACTTTCAAAACTATTCTTCAATAGTTAAGTTATTTTCTAACATAATAAAGAGCTTGCCAAATTTTTGGCAAGCTCTTTTTATTTTATCAAAAAGTTTTTTGCATTCTAAATTGTATCTTCACAAAAAATAACTACATTTGTAGTAGAAAATAAGCTCTAGTGCTATTTTTGAGCAAAGTCCTTTTACAGCAAGTCTAATGATTGATTAGGTTTTGAACATTTTGCAAAAATAACCAGATGACCGCTTTTAAACTGAGCATATTCATCATTACTTAACTAGTAATTCCTTTTTTTGTGTACAATTTTAATTTTTACTATTCAAAAATCAAAAAAAACATGCAAGTTAGAATACCCATTTTAATACTAATGCTAAGTTTTTTAGTATTTTACGTACCCAATGCACAAGCCCAAAGTGTGGCAATCAATGAAATAATGTCGTCAAATGCTCAAACGTTTGCCGATGAAGATGGAGAATTTCCCGACTGGATAGAACTTTACAATTACGGCACGCAAGCCATTGATTTAACAGGTTTTGGACTTTCCGATTCAGAAACAGAACCTCTCAAGTGGATATTTCCGCAATTCATTTTGCAGCCTCAACAGTATTTGCTAGTTTGCGCATCGGGTAAAGACAGAGCAAATGCCCCTTTGCATTGGGAAACGGTAATAACCAAAGGCGACAATTGGAGCTATTTTGTTGGCACTCAAGCACCACCCGCCAATTGGAATTTGCCACAATTCGATGCCTCAGCATGGAGTGTTGGAGCAAGTGGCTTTGGCTACGGCGACGACGACGATGCTACGATTATTCCAAGCACACTATCTTGCTTTGTTCGCAAAGAATTTCAACTAACCGATACTTCCAATATTTCGGAGGTATTTTTACACATCGACTACGACGACGGCTTTGTTGCTTATTTAAACGGAGTAGTCATTGCTTGGCAAAACATGAATTACCTTGGCACGCCGCCACTTTACAACGAAACTGCTACAAACTACACCGAGCCATTGCTTGCTTTCGGAAATCCACCCGCAAGTTTTCATTCAAATGAGTGGCGACATTTACTAAAGACTGGTTCAAATGTTTTGGCTATTCAAGTGCACAATTCAAGCACTACCTCCTCAGACATTACGCTAATTCCTTTTCTAACCTTGGGCATGAAAACTCCACCGCAAAACCCCAGAGGTGTGTCGCCTTTGATAAAGTTTTCGGCTCCTCGTTTGCATACCAATTTCAAAATTGATGCCGAAGGCGAAACCATTTATCTGTCAGATGCACAAGGCAAAAACATCGACTACAAACAAGTAAGCCAGCCTTTATCCGACATCTCGTTGGGCAGAAAACCCGATGGTACAGGCAATTGGTTTTATTTTGAAGAATCGACACCCGAAAGTATAAACAACACAAGTACTACGTCCGATTTTGCGGGTTTGCCTTCTTTCTCTACACTCGGTGGTTTTTATTCAGGCACCGTTCAGGTAACTATCACGCCTGCCAATGCCGACGAAACCATTTATTACACCATAAACGGCAGCGAGCCAGATGTTTATTCTACAAAATACACAAGTCCTATTTCTATTTTTAGCACCACAGTAATACGAGCCAAAGCCTTTGCTACCAATAAATTTGCCAGCAAAACCATTTCGAGTACTTATTTTATCAATGTGAACAAAAAAATAGCTATCGTATCGCTCAGCACCAAACCCGCCAATTTGTTCGATTGGAATACCGGAATTTATGAATTAGGTCCCAATGCCGAAACTGCCGACCCGCATTTTGGCGCAAACTATTGGCAAGACTGGGAAATTGGAGTAAATTTAGAAATATATAACAAAGAGAAAGAATTAGAAATGAATTCGGGGGCAGGTGCAAAAATATATGGCGCTTGGAGCAGAGCAAGCGCTCAAAAGTCGCTTGCTTTTTTTGCCCGAAAACAATACGGTGCGTCGAGTTTTAACATCAAGCTTTTTCCTACAAAACCCATCGAAAAGTTTGAGGGCTTCATTCTTCGCAACTCAGGCAACGACTGGATGCACAGCATGTTTCGCGATGCAATGATGACTTCTTTGGTAAGTAATATGAATATTGATTACCAAGCATATCGTCCGGCAGTGCTCTACATAAACGGTACTTACTGGGGAATACAAAATTTCAGAGAAAAAATAAACGAACATTTCATCAAAGACAACCACAAAAACGTGCAAGCCGATGCTTTGGATATAGTAGAAGCAAACAGTGTTGCTATTCAAGGAGATGCCGAACATTACAACGCCATGTTGCAAACCGTTGGGCAACCTAGTTTTGATTTCAATTATGTAAAAACACTCATAGATGTAGATAACTACATTGATTACCAATTGTCTCAAATTTATATTGACAATACCGATTGGCCCGGCAACAATATTAAATATTGGCGACCACGAACAGAAACAGGCAAATGGCGTTGGATTATGTACGATACCGACTTTGGATTTGGAATGTACAACGCAACAGCTTATTACAACAATACGCTTGCTTTTGCACTTCAAGCCACTGGATCAGTCTGGCCTAACCCCGAATGGTCAACGTTTTTGTTTCGTAATTTGTTGAAAAATATAGAATTTAGAAACCTATTCATCAATAGGTTTGCCGATATGCTGAATACTACTTTTTTGCCACAGCGAGTAAATCAACACATCGACAGCTTAGCCAACGGGATTCGCGACGAAATAGCTTTCCACATGACCCGTTGGAGTGGCAACATAAACGATTGGCAAGCCAGCATCAACACCATGAAATCTTTTGCAACCTATCGTCCGTATTACATGCGCAACTATATTCAGTCTCAATTTAATATTTCGGGCACTGCAAAAGTAAATCTCGAAGTGTATCCAGCGAATACCGGAATTATCAAAATAAATACCATTTATCCAGAACAAAATAATTGGGAAGGTGTTTATTTTAAAGGGATTCCGATACGTGTAATAGCTCAAGCACCTGCTGGATACAAATTTATAGGTTGGTCGGGCAATTCTACCAGCGAAAAAGACAGCTTGCAACTAACTTTAACTTCCGACATAAGCCTTACTGCTCATTTTGAGGTAGATACTACAAATGCGCCGTCCATAGTAATCAATGAAATAAACTACAATTCGAGCTCCGATGTAAATACCGGCGATTGGATAGAACTGCACAATACTAGCTCGCAAAGCATCGATTTGTCGAATTGGATTTTTAAAGATTCCGACGATTCGCATAGTTTTGTTTTGCCTCAAAAAACAATTCTAAAGTCAAAAGATTACTTAGTTTTGTGCAACGACACGGTTTTGTTTAAAGAATTTTTCCCAAACATTACTCAGCGTATTGGCAATTTCTCGTTTGGGCTTAGCAGCGAAGGCGAATTGATTAGGCTATACAACGCACAAAACAAACTTATCGATTCGGTGGTTTATGATGTTAAAAATCAATGGTCTTATTTGCCCAACGGCAATGGACCTACCTTAGAACTCAAAAAACCTTGGCTCGACAATGCTTTGGGCAAAAATTGGGACGCAAAATCGTATTTCGGAACTCCTGGCAAAGCCAATACTTTATTAACAGGTATCGACGATTTGAAATTAAAACAAGACGGTTTAAGTGCTTATCCTACACCATTTTCAGATTTCACCACACTGAATTTCAATTTGCAAAAATCGGATTTTGTGCGCATAGAAGTGTTTGATGCTACCGGAAAAGTGGTTTCGGTTTTGCTCGATGCGTATTTGCCCGCTGGTAATCAGAGTGTAGAATGGAATGGAACGGATAGTAACAACAATCGACTTCCCAACGGATTGTTCATCTTCAAACTATCGAGTTCGGACAGTTTTCAAACACTAAAAACCTTATTGATAAGAGAATAATACTTTCAGTTATTCGCATCATCGCAAAAAATAAAGATACTCGTAGTCGAAAGGCTACGAGTATTCTGTGTTGTGATAAATTCACTCTTTTCCTATTAGCCTAATGTAAGGTTCTTTTCCTGCAAAAACGATAGGTAATTTGATAATATTGGGTATTTCATTGTCGATTAATTCCATAAAATACCTGTTTTTTTCAATCTGTTTTTGGGCTTCTCTTATTTTAGCGTTTATTCTTTTGTTGAGAGTTTGCGCTTTGTCTGTTTCTTTTCGGGCAACTTGTTTTATTTCAATTACCACGCCGTATTTTGTTTTGTCGTGCGGAATGAGCAAAATGTCGTATCGCCCGTCGCCGCTTTCGCGGTTCGATTTGATGATGTAATCGTCGCCAATAATGGCAAGCAAGCCAAGTAGATACGATTGATATACATTTTCAGGCTCGCCATCGAGGTCGAAATAGCTGAAAGTGTCGCCAATTATTTTTTTGAACCCACGCTCAAATTTCTCTATCTGATTAGTTACCAAATAATTTGCGGTATCAATCAGTAAGGTTTGCCTAATTTTAACTTCTACATTCAACCAATTGAGCACAATGTTTTGAAATACAAATTTCAATTCATAATTCGGAATCCGCAGGCTGTATCGGTTGATACCCAATTTTTCGTGCATGGTTAAATACCCGCTAAAAATAAGCAACGACCACAGTAATTCCTTGTCGGTTTCCAAATCGGGAAATACAAAATTTTGGTCTATCGTTTTTGTAATTGTTTCGTTGTTGATAAGTTGCAATAATTGTTCGCGAATATAATTTTCATCGCGACTTTTCAATTGTGTTTTTAACAATTCGTCGGAACTTGTATTAACCCAAAATGGTTTGAAGCCACTTTTATAGCTAATGGCATAATTTAAAATCGACCAAGGATTGTAAATATCTGTGGTAGTTCCAATTTTGTAACCATTGTACCATTTTTTTATAAGTTCGTAATCGGTTGGCACCTGAAAATCGACCAGAATTTGTTTTGTTTCTACTTCGGTAAAACCAAATTTATCCGAAAAATCGTCGTCCAAAACCGTGTGTACAGTTACATTGTTCAAGCCGGAAAAAATACTTTCTTTCGAGATGCGTAAAATACCTGTAATCACACCTTTATAGAGGAACGAATTGTCTTTGAATGCGCCACTTAAAAGGTTACGCATAAAGGCAATTGCGCTTTCGTAAAAACATTTATAGCCTGCCTGAATTGGCGTGTCGTACTCATCAATTAAAATAATCGCCTTTTGATGGTGATAACGAAATAAATATTCGGTTAATAAAGCAAGGCTATTTTCATATTTTACTTCATCAGCCTTTTCGTTAAGAATATCATTAAACGTATTCTTTTCATGATTTTTTAATAGTTCGCCTTGCAAAAGATAATCGTGCGATGAATAAACTTTTACAATTTGTGAAACTATTTTTTTGTAGGTATCTACCCAATTATTTTGTTTTGCATCTTTAAAACTCAAAAAAATAACTGGGTATTTGGCGTATTTTTCTTTTATTTCGTCATTTTCTTTCCAAATATTTAGATTTAGGAATAAATTATTTTCCAATTTTTGGTTACTATCAAAGTAATATTTAACCATCGAAAGGTTCAACGTTTTTCCGAATCGCCTTGGACGTGGCAATAAAATAATCTGGCTTTGGCTATCAATAATTTCTTGTATAAATAAGGATTTATCTACAAAATAGTTATTATTTTCTATTATGCTTTTAAAATCGGAGTTGCCAAGTTCTAATTTTTTCATTTTTTAGAGTTTTAAATTGCAAATTTAGTGTATTTTATTCAGAAATCAAATTTTCTCCTTAAAAGAGGTTAATCTTTTTGCTTATAGTGTTAAAAAATAGATGCTTGCTATTTTCAATACGCTATTAGTAAAAGCAAATGCACTTTTTCGTAGCAACAAGCAGCCGTTTGTTAAAAAAAAAGCTTTTTTGCGTATGTAAACACACACAAAAAAGCAAATTAGTATAATGCAACTTAAAAATCAAAAACTCTATTCGTCTTGATTTTCAGCAGCGTAAGCTTTAAGAAGTTCTAATTGAACATCGCCCGGAACTTGTTGGTATTCGGCAAAAACCATTTGGAAAGTAGCTCTACCGCTAGTAATCGAACTTAAAGAAGTAGAATATTTAAACATCTCTGCAATAGGTACTTTTACTTTTAATCGTTCGTAACCACCTTCATTTTCCATACCTTGAATAACGGCTCTTCGTCCTTGCAAATCGCTCATTACATCGCCAAGTTTATCCGAAGGCACAAGCACTTGTATATCGTAAATAGGCTCAAGAATTTTTGGTCCCGCTTCTTTAAACGCTTTTGAGAACGCCTTAGAACCTGCTATTTTGAACGAAATTTCGTTTGAATCCACATCGTGCATCTTACCGTCATATACATACACACGAATATCGCGGGCGTAGCTACCTGTAAGCGGACCTTCTTCCATTTTTTCCATAATACCTTTCAAGATAGCTGGCATAAAACGTGCATCTACCACACCACCTACTATACAGTTGTTGTACACCAACTTACCGCCCCAAGGCATTATTTTTTCTTCCGTTTCGCGCACTTGCAATTTTTGCTCTTTGCCATCTTTTTTGAACGTAGAAAGCATAGGAGTTCCTTCCACAAAAGGCTCTATAAACAAGTGAACTTCACCAAATTGACCTGCACCGCCCGATTGTTTTTTGTGGCGATAGTCAGCCATAGCTATTTTGGTAATCGTTTCGCGATACGGAATTTTAGGTTTTACAAATTCAATATCTATTTTGTAAACATTATTTATCAGCCATTTTACTGAGTTCAAATGAAACTCACCTTGACCGTATAAAATAGTTTGTTTCAATTCTTTTGAATATTCAACAATAAGCGTTGGATTTTCTTCGTGAATACGGTTCAAAGCTTCGCCAAGTTTCTCTTCGTCAGACTCATTTACAGCCTTTATTGCAATTTGAAACTTAGGAGCAGGAAATTCCATTGGCGGAAATACCCAGTCCAATGATTTTTCGTTGATTGTATGATTGGTTTTCGATTCTTTCAATTTTACACTAGCACCAATATCTCCGGCAACTAATTTCGTAACTTTAGTTCTAGTTTTTCCGGCAACAGAGAAAAGTTGCGCAAAACGCTCTTTTCCTCTTTTATTGGTATTAATTAAGTCGGCACCTTCTTCTATTTCGCCTTGCATTACTTTGAAATAAAGAATTTCGCCTAAGTGCGGCTCTAATGCACTTTTGAACACAAACAACGAAGTAGGTGCGTTTACATCGCATTTTATTTTGTCGCCATTTTCATTTATTGGAGCAGGCATCATATCGGGCGAAGGAGCTACATTGCCCAAAAATTCCATCAATCTACGCACGCCCATATCAGCTTTGGCATTTACGCAGAAAACAGGGAACATTCCTCTAGTAATCAATCCTTTTCTAATACCGCAACGCATTTCATCTTCGGTAAGAGTTCCTTTTTCAAAGAAAACTTCCATTAATCCATCGTCATTTTCAGCGGCAGCCTCTATCAAAAGACCTTGCAATTCTTGTGCTTTTTCCATTTCGCTTTCAGGCACTTCGCTAATTTCGGGTGCGCCACCTTCTGGCTTCCATTTGTACATTTTCATCAAAAGTACATCAACTAAGCAATTGTAGTTTGGACCTACATTTACAGGGTACTGCACTATGGTAACTTTGCTACCAAACTGTTGGCGAGCTTCATCTACCGTTTTTTCAAAGTTAGAAGTTTCGCGGTCGAGGTGATTCACTACAAACACAACAGGTTTTTTCATTTTCTTGGTTTGTCTGAAACTCAATTCAGCACCCACTTCAACACCGTTTTGGGCGTTGAGCAATATCAAAGCGGTATCGGTAACATAAAGCGACGAAACCACACCACCCACAAAGTCGTCTAATCCGGGTGTATCAAGTACATTCAATTTTTTTCCTAACCACTCTGTATAAAGAACAGTTGAAAATACAGAACCCTCTTGCTCATGCTCTATTTCATGGTAATCGGAAACTGTATTTTTACTTGTTACATCGCCGCGTCTTTTAATTAAGCCGCCTTCAAAAAGCATTGCTTCGGCCAGAGTGGTTTTGCCGGAACCAGCGTTACCGAGCAATGCGATATTCCGGATTTCATTCGTGTTGTAAACTTTCATAATATTGTTTAGTTTTTTGTTTGTTGCTACCTTGTGTTCAGCAGCGACCTATTGCTTTGATTTATAAAATGCCAGCTTTAAATACTAAAAAATAGCTTTATTTAAGGTTTGTCTCATCACAAAGAGTAGATACTTTGAGCTTTCAAATTTGCCATGCAGTAAGGTAAGTTACTGCCTATTTCAATTTGTAAAACCTTGAATATGAGTTTTCTTTAAGTACGAAAACTGTTTTATTGTTTTTGAATTTTGCGTTTGCTTTAAAAAAAAGAGAATTTTCAGAATCTAAATACAACTGAATTTTTTCAATTTTGAAGCTTTCAAATATATAAAAAAAAATGATACATAAGTAACTTTAATGTTAAATATGTTTTAGAACAGCTTTTTTTTTTGCCACAAACAAAAAAGCTCAGCAATTTTTTTTTTTTTGCTGAGCTTTTTCTAAGAAAAAAAGCGAGTAACATATTAACTATAAACAAAATAATAAATAAGTTTACTTTCAAAATAGTTGCATATTTTAATTTGTAGAGATGTTAATTTGTTAAGAAAAAAAATACAATTAGTAAGTATCAATTATAAAAACAATGCAGCCCAACCTGTTTTCTAATTACAAAAATACGATAAAGTAAATTTATCGTTTAAAAAAGCTTTCGTAGTATGCTCCAAATGCCAATTCTATTGAACGGCATTGATGGTATTTAAGAAAAGGAAAAACAAAAACTAGGTATTTGACTCTAAGACGTTGTTTAAATTTTGATAGCGCCCGAAATTTTAAGAAAAGCAAAATTACGCAATTTCCCCAAATTCTAATAACAAATGTTAAATTGTTAAATTGTTAAATTGTTAAATTGTTAAATTGTTGAATTATTATTTTTCATTCCTAATTAGTGTTTGTAAGAAAACTACGCAAAATCGGTTCGACCGGCTTGTCCGGTCTGTCCGATGATTTGCTAACAGCCTAACCGACAGACCGACAAGTCGGTCGA
>JFJP01022134.1_pt1 | contig 15569 bp, 14 predicted proteins | sample 431651 | NCBI WGS metagenome assembly JFJP01 (sample SAMN02602958, study PRJNA72255) | Microbial mat metagenome, whole genome shotgun sequencing project. | biome: fresh water; feature: sink hole; material: water; isolation source: purple microbial (photo- and chemosynthetic) mats found in... | reverse complement strand
AAATCAGCTTACTATATATACAGACTTATTTCATAAACAGATTCCAATGTCAATTTTTTTACAGGATTTACAGGATCGACATGATTATACATGATTATACATGATTATACATGATTATCATGATTAATCCTGTATAATCCTGTATAATCCTGTATAATCCTGTAAATCCTGTAAAAAAATTGACATTGGAATCTGTTTATGAAATAAGTCTGTATATATAGTAATCTGATTTTGATTTTTTACGGCACATTTTCCGCATATATGCCGTATTCCGCTTTCAGATATATGTCTGTGCAGGTCTGCGTGTGTCTGCGGCTATATTTTTGATAAAAAACTTTTTTACTTTGCGCTCTCTGCGCCCTTTGCGAGAAACTTCAGCAAAAGCCGTTAAACTTAACATAAGGATGCGATAATGATGTTTCTGCCGACCACAAGGGAAGAACTCCAATCCCTCGGATGGAAAACCTTGGACATTATTCTGATTACCGGTGACGCGTATATTGATTCTTCCTACATCGGCGTTGCCGTGATCGGCAGAGTCCTTGCTGACGCGGGTTACAGAGTCGGCGTCATTGCCCAGCCGGATATTCACAGCGACAGCGACATCCGCCGTCTGGGAGAACCCGAACTTTTCTGGGGAGTTACCTCCGGCTGCGTGGATTCCATGATTTCCAACTACACGCCCACCCGGAAACCCCGCAACAAAGACGACCTTACCCCCGGGGGCATGGACACGGTTCGACGGCGCTCACCGGACACGCTTCGACCGGGCTCACCGGACACGCTTCGACTGAGCTTGCCTAAGTCAAAACGCCCGGACAGAGCCGTCATTGTCTATACCAATGTCATCAAACGCTGTTTCAAGCACACAAAACCCATTGTTCTCGGCGGGATAGAAGCGAGCCTGCGCCGCATTTCCCACTATGATTACTGGTCCGACTCGGTAAAACGCTCGGTTCTTTTTGATGCCAAAGCCGATGTTCTGGTTTACGGCATGGGAGAAAAAACAGTGCTGGAACTTGCCGCAAAACTCCGTAATCATCAGGAAATCAAAGACATCAGAGGCTTATGTTATATTTCAGCCAATCTCCCCGATTCAAATTCCGAATCCGAAAAAGACTGCATCGAACTGCCGCCCCATGAAACCGTGTGCAGGGATAAGAAAAAATTCATTGAAATGTTTCAGCTTTTTTATGAAAACACCGATCCCTTCACCGCAAAGCCGCTTTGCCAGAAACAGGACACACGCTGGCTGATTCAGAATCCGCCTCAGTTTCCGCCATCTACCCAAGAACTTGACAGTTATTACGAACTGCCATACAAGCGGGATGTGCATCCTTTTTACAAAAAAGACGGAGAAGTGCGCGCATTGGAAACGCTGAAATTTTCTATCACCACGCACCGGGGCTGCTACGGAGAATGCCGGTTCTGCGCGATTACGGTTCATCAGGGGCGCACCGTGACGGAACGAAGCGAGGCTTCGGTACTGCGGGAAGCGGCGCTGATTACACAATCTCCTGATTTCAAAGGTTATATCCATGATGTGGGCGGACCCACCGCAAATATGTACGGCATGGAATGCGAAAAAAAGAAAACACAGGGCGCATGTCAGCACAGACACTGCCTTTTTCCCTCGCCGTGCAAACATCTGCCGATAAACCACAGCCGCCAGCTCCGGCTTCTGCGTCAGCTCAGAAACCTGCCCAAAATCAAAAAGGTTTTTATCGCCTCAGGCATCCGCCATGACCTTGTTTTGCATGACAAAGCTTTCGGTCCTGCCTATCTTGAGGAAGTCGTGCGCCATCATGTTTCGGGTCAGATGAAAATCGCTCCGGAACATTGCGAAGACAGGATTCTGAATCTCATGGGAAAACCCGGTGCCGCCGCGCTGCGTAAATTCAAAGCGCATTTTGACAGGCTCAACAGAAAATTCGGAAAACAGCAGTTTCTCACCTATTATTTTATGGCAGCGCACCCGGGCTGTACTTTTGATGATATGTCGGCGCTGAAAAAATTTGCACAACAGGAACTCCGGCTGTATCCCGAACAGGTGCAGATTTTCACGCCTTCCCCTTCCACATTCTCAACACTCATGTATTACACGGAAATTGACCCGTTTTCCGGTCTTTCCCTGTTTGCGGAAAAGGACAATAATAAAAAGGAAAAACAGAAAAATCTGCTGAAAGCGAAAAAATTGAGAATTGAGAATTGAGAATTGATACCAATTCGCTTTCAAAGATCGGTCTTTCATATCGTAAAGCGGTTTTTCAAACCGCTGAAACCGCTTGAAAAGCGCCGGGGCTGAAAACAGACACGGAGAACACAGTTTTTGAAAGCGAATTGGTATGAGATTTACTTCTGTCATTCCGAGCGTAGCGAAGAACATTGAGGCATGAGCGGCGAGAAATAAAAAAGAGAAGTGTTTTATTTCTCAATTCTCAATTCTCAATTCTCAATTTTTTTGTTCTTGATTTTTTCCTATTAAACATATAAAAATGTTTAATTTACAGTTTCTGCCTGATCTTGTAAATTTTTTAAAATCCCAATGCAGAGAGGAGTCTAAATGATTGAAATGGTTGATAAATTGAGAAATATCGCCCTTGTCGGACACGGAAGTTCCGGGAAAACGTCACTGGCTGAGGTGATGCTTTACAAAGCAGGGGTTACCAATCGGCTGGGACGCGTGGAAGACGGTAATACCGCCATGGACTTTGAGCCGGAAGAATTGAGACGCCAGATCAGCATCAGCACCGGTTTTCATCAGTACAACTGGAAAAAACATGTCGTAAATATTATTGACACACCGGGGGATCAGAATTTTTTTTCTGACACCAAGATGTGTATGCAGGCTGCGGACAGCGCAGTTGTATTGGTGGATGCTGTGGACGGCGTTAAGGTTCAGACGGAAATGGCATGGGATTTTGCAAAAGAATTCAATTTACCCTGTCTGATTTTCATCAACAAGCTTGACAGGGAACGGTCTGATTTTTCCCGGGTATTCAACGAAGCTTCGGAAATTTTTGAACCCAAGCCCATTGTGCTGCAAATTCCCATCGGCGCGGAAGCGGATTTCAAAGGCATTGTTGACCTTATCAGCATGAAGGGATACACATATAATGCAGAAGGGAAGCTCACGGTGGGCGCGGTGCCTTCTGATATTCAGGAACTTGCTGAAATAGAAAGAGAACATACTGTGGAAAACATCGCGGAGGCGGATGACGAACTTCTTGAAAAATATCTCGAGGGCGAAAGTCTTACAGATGAAGAAATCCGAAACGCGCTGCGGAAAGGCACCTTAAACCGCATTTTTGTTCCGGTCCTCTGCGGCTCTGCCACGAACAATATCGGCATTGACGCGCTCATGGATTTTATTGTGGAAGTGATGCCCTCGCCGGCAGACCGGGGACCCAGAATCGGAGCGGACCCCGAAATCGGAAACGAACTGGAACGGGTGCCGGATCCGGATGCGCCTTTTTCCGCTTTTGTTTTCAAAACCGTGGCGGATCCATACGCGGGCAGACTTTCCATCTTCCGGGTGGTTTCAGGAAAATTGGGAAGCGACGGCAACTTTTACAATGCCAACAAGGGCGTAAAAGAGCGTTTCACCCAGTTGCTGCGGATTGCGGGCAAAGAACAGAAAACTGTAACAGAGGCGGGACCCGGTGCCATTGCTGCTGTGGCAAAGCTCAAAGAGACTGCTACCGGCGATACCCTTTGCAGCGACAATGCCAAGATAAAATTCAAGTGCGCGGAACCCATCCCCGGCATCATCTCTTTTGCCATCGAACCCAAAACCAAAGGAGATGAAGACAAAATCTTCAGTTCTCTGTCAAAAATCCTTGAAGAAGATGTCGCGCTGAAAGTGAACCGGAACTCGGAAACAAAGGAAATTCTGCTGTCCGGCATGGGACAGGTTCATATTGAGGCAACGGTTGAAAAGCTGAAAAGAAAGTACAATGTGGAAGTCAGCCTGAATCCGCCCAAAGTGCCTTACCGGGAAACCATCAAGAAAAAAGTCAGGGTTCAGGGGAAACACAAGAAACAGTCCGGGGGTCACGGGCAGTACGGCGACTGCTGGGTTCAGATGGAACCTCTGCCCAGAGGAACGGGCTTTGAGTTTGTGGACGCGGTCGTGGGCGGCTCCATTCCCAGACAGTATATTCCTGCGGTTGAAAAGGGAATTATTGATGCGTGTCAGAAGGGTGTGCTGGCAGGATGTCCCTGCATTGATTTCAGGGCAACGGTGGATGACGGTTCTTTCCATGCGGTGGATTCGTCTGAAATGGCTTTTAAGATTGCCGGTTCGCTGGCATTCAAAAAAGCTTCGGAACAGGCGCAGCCGGTGCTGCTTGAACCCATCATGAAGATTACCATCATCACGCCCGATGATTATATGGGGGATATTATGGGCGATCTGAACAGCCGCCGGGGCAGGGTTCTGGGCATGGACAGCAAGGGCAAGAATCAGGTGATTATGGCAAATGTTCCCATGTCCGAATTTCTGACCTACGCGCCGGACCTCCGTTCCATGACTGGCGGACGCGGCACCTTTTTCATCGAGTTTTCGCATTATGACGAAGTTCCCGCTCATATCGCGGATAAAGTTGTGGCGGAACTCAGGAGCAGCAAGGAGTGAAAATTGAGAATTGAGAATTGAGAATTGAACACTTCTTATTTCTCACTTCTCAATTCTCACTTCTCAATAAAAAAAATGATCTTATCAAAATATTCCAAAAGATTCGCAAGCGTGGTGATGATATTTTTTCTGTGTTTCGCGCCGGCAGCAAAATGCGCTGAAATTGTGGACCGCATCGTGGCGGTGGTGAACGATGATATTATTTCGCTTCTTGAATTTGAAGAGGCGTTCGCGCCATATTCGGAAAAGGTCAGAAGCCTCGGATATGCTTCTGAAGAAGAGAAAAAAATGCTGGTTAAAGTTCGGGAGGACATACTCAATCAGATCATTGACCAGAAGCTCACAGATCAGGAAAGCAGGCGCGCCGGCATCGCGGTAAATGAAAAAGAAATAGACGCCGCGACAGAACGGGTGAAAAAGTCAAACTTTTATACGGATGAGGAACTGAAAGAAGCCTTAGCCAGAGAAGGACTGACATTGGAAGACTACCGCAGCCGTATGAAAGACCAGATCGTCAGAAGCAAATTGGTCAATCTTGAGATAAAATCCAAGATCGTCATCACCAAAGAAGATGTAAAAGCTTACTACGATGAACATAAAGAAGACTATCAGGGAGGGAAAAAATATCATCTCCGAAATATCCTGATGGAAATCCCTTCATATTCCCAAGAGTCGGAACAGCTTGAGATCAAAAATAAAATGGAAGAATTGCTGGCAAAACTGAAGAAAGGTCAGTCTTTTGAAAAGCTGGCTGCCCAATATTCACGTTCTTCATCGGCTGCCAAGGGCGGAGATTTGGGAATGTTCACCGCAGATGTGCTGTCGCCGGAGTTGCAGGAAGCTTTGAAAACAATGAAGGCGCGTGAATTTACACCGGTGATGAAAACCGATGCGGGCTGGCAGATATTTTTTGTTGAGGAGATCATCGAAACCGGGGGAAAATCTTTGGAAGAAGCAAGTCCTGAAATTGAAGAAAAGCTGTTCAATGAGATTGTCAACAAAAAATTTCGCTTCTGGCTTGAAGAACTTAGGAAGCGTTCATACATAAAAGTTATTGAGAATTGAGAATTGAGAAATAATTTCGCCTCCGGAGTGCTGAAATGAAATTTCAGCTTTCGCATCCGGAGTGCTGAAATGCCCATTTTATAAAATCGGTTCAGCATCAGTGCGGTGCTAAAATTTCGCCTTGCGGCTCATTTCAGCACTCCGGACAATTCTCAATTCTCAATTCTCAATTCTCACTTACAGGAGGAGGGGTTTGTTTGCTCCCTAAATGCTGAATGGCTATTCAAAGAGATCGTAAAATCCTTGTGGAAAGCATCAAAAGGCTTTTGCGGAGAGAAGCGTTTTCCCATATTCGCAAAATCGTAAACAAAGCCCATGCCGCAGACCTGTCTGCGGTTTTCTCCGCTCTGTCCCTTCCGCAACAGCGCAAACTCTTCGACATGATAGAGGATAAGGAGCAGAAAGGCATCCTCCTGACAAAGCTTGAGGAAGATGTATTTCTCAGCCTCATTGAAGAAATGTCGGTGGAAGAAATTGTCGAAGTTCTGGAAGACATCCCCAGCGATGATGTGGCGGATCTGCTCGGCCGGCTGCCGGAAGAACGATCAAACGCCATCCTCAAAAAAATGAAAAAAGAGGGTTCCGAAGAAGTCGAAGGACTTCTCCGTTACGGTGACGACACCGCAGGCGGCATCATGGTTCCTGATTTTATCGCGCTGCGGGAGGATGACACGGCTGCCGAAGCGATTCAGTCTCTGCAAAAGGAACATCAGGATGTGGAAATGCCCTTTTATCTTTATGTGGTGGATGAATACGGCAAACTCACCGGCGTATGCTCTCTGCGGCAGTTGGTGGTGGTGCCGCCGAATACGCCCCTGAAAAAATTTATGGCCACAGATGTTTTCTTTGTTCAGACCGATATGGATCAGGAAGAGGTGGCAAGAATCGTAGCCCGCTATGATATTCTTGCGGTACCGGTGGTGGACAGCGCCAACAAGCTTGTAGGGGTTGTCACTGTGGATGATGTGATTGATATTCTTCGGGAAGAGGCGACAGAAGACATACTGAAAATGGCAGGTGTGGGCGGCGAAGAATTTGTGGAGACAAAATCTGTTTTCAAAAGCCTGCGAATCCGTCTGCCCTGGCTCTTTGCCAGTTGTGTCGGCGGCATTGTTGCATCTTTTATTATCGGATATTTTCAGGCAGGACTGAGCAAAATGTCCTTTCTTGCCGCATTTATTCCGGTGATTATGGGAATGGGCGGAAATATCGGCATTCAGTCTTCCACCATTGTGGTGCGGGGGCTTGCAACAGGGCGACTCAGCATAAGAGATTTGTGGGCTGTGGTATTCAAGGAACTGTCTATCGGCGTAATTCTGGGCATCTTTTACGGCATTGCTGTGGGGGGCGTGGCCCAGGTTCGCTACAGCAGGGAATTGCTTGCTGTATCTGTGGGTTGTGCCGTGCTTACCTCCATGTCGCTTGCAACCCTTTCCGGCTCTCTCATGCCTATGCTTTTTGCCAAGATCAATGTTGATCCGGCAGTGGCAACGGGTCCCTTTGTGACAACAGCGATTGACATCATCAGCGTGTTTTTCTATCTTCAGATTGCGACCTTTCTGCTTGGCTTGTAATATGTTGAAACGATTTGAAAAATCGTTCTACTGTAAAACGCCACTGCTTAAAATAGACACAAGTCGTTAACTGCTTGGCTTGTAATATGTTGAAACGATTTGAAAAATCGTTCTACATCAGTAAAACAATTTGAAAAATCGTTCTACTGTAAAACGCCACTGCTTAAAATAGACACAAGTCGTTAACTGCTTGGCTTGCAATATGTTGAAACGATTTGAAAAATCGTTCTACTGTAAAACGCCACTGCTTAAAATAGACACAAATCGTTAACCGGGAATTGCCCCTTTTATAAAAACAGATATAAAAACAGGTTATAAAAACAGTGAACATTTCTCACTTCTCACTTCTCACTTCTCAATAAAAAAAATGCCCTCAAGTTTTTCCACTCCTGCGATACTGCTCCGCCGTGTTGACTTCGGAGACGATGATCTGATTCTCACTTTTTTCACATCGGACAGGGGAAAAGTGACTGCCATTGCAAAATCCGCCAAAAAGAGCATCAGACGCTTTTCCGGTATTCTTGATATGTTCTCGGTGCTGCATGTGGTGTGTGTTCGGAGCAGGGGCTTGCCGATTCTGCATGAAGCAGAGTTGAAACAGGCATTTACAAGCATCCGAAGCGATATAAAAAAAGCAGCTTATGCGAGCTATTGGGCGGAACTGATAAACGAATGGATTGAGGCGGATGAACAGCAGATTCAGCTTTATCATCTGTTTCAGCATGTATTGGAGGCATTGGATATTGGCATGATTCCAGCGCCGGTCTTGAGCATTCTGTTTCAGATGCGTTTTATGAAAATAGGCGGTTTTTATCCGAATCTGAGTCATTGCGGTATCTGCGGCGCGGAAATGGAAACCATGAGGAAAAACAGGGTGATGTTTGATATTCCGAGGGGCGAGATGATCTGTGAGAAATGTGAGGATGCCGCGTCGCAACGGGTATTTCTTTCAAAAGGGACGATCAAGCAATTGCTGTGGATCGCTGACGGCGATTTGGAAAAAGCCGGAAGAATCCGCTTTACGCCTCTGTCGTTAAAGGAGGGGCTGAATTTTCTGGAAACATTTGTTCCCTATCATATCGGAAAAACGCCCCGGAGCCTCGGTTTTCTCCGGCAGATACGGAAATAGTCGCAAATTTTCGCCACGAATAAACACGAATTTTGAACCACGAAGGACACGAAAAAAAGCGAAGATCACGAAAACTTCTTTCGTGTTTTTCCTTAAATTTCGTGGCATTCGTGGTTCAAACGTGGTTCAAAAAAAGCAGCCACGAATGGACACGAATTGTCTCACGAATGCGGCACGAATTTATTTCTTAAATGGATTAACAATCCTTGTTTTTTCCATAACAAAATCATCCTGCATATCCTCAGAATAGAGAATATCACAATCTCCAAGTAAAGCGCCTGCTAAAATAAAGCTGTCCCAGAAAGAAAAAAGATGATGTCTGCGTATCTCCGACGCTTTAAGAATAATTTCTCTGTTAATTTTAATGACATTGTATTTATTATAAAAAGATTCGATCAGATTCCTTATTTTTTCTTCGGGAAAACGCGCCTTTTTTATTAAATTTACACAAACTTCATTTATCACCTGTGTGCTTATTGTAATATCTCTGTCTCTCAAAAGAGATTTGGCAATAAGTGATTTATGAGGTGTTTCTATAAACGCATAGTTACCGAATGAATAGTATTTCATAGTATTCATCAGGTTTTGAAACCGGCACCATATCGTCCGGTGAGAAACCGGTGAAGAATGTTGAGCGAGCCGACATAGTCAGCCTGTTCCGCGTACCCGCATTTCAGACACTCAAATTCCTCTCCCCTCCGGTTCTCCCTCTGCGTATGGGTACAGCGGGGACACCGCTGACTGGTTTTAAACGGGCTGACAGACCGGAAGAAAACACGGTTTTCCTCGCAGCGCATCTGAATGATTCTCAGCAGTTCCCGGTAATTCCAGTTGCTCAGAGTCTTACGGAATTCTTTTGTTTTACTCTTCTCTTTTGTGTTCAGCTTCAGATTTTTCAGTTTTTCGGTGACGACAAGTCTCAGATTATTGTCTGCAAACAGGTCTTTCACAGTTTTGTGAATATAGTACGACAGCTCTTTTTTGGCTCTTTTATATGCCTCCGAACCCTGACGTTTTCTTTTTATTTTTGAAATCAGATGCTTAATATCATTTCCGATAAATTCTCTCTCCGAAGTCGTCATCAGATGATTTATTCCCGCGTCGATGCCGATAATTTTTCCCTCTTCCTTCTTCTCTCCCGTTTCGATTTCAAAAGATATCTGCACATATTCACGGTGTATGACAACCGAAGATGCCGTTTTTCCGAGTTTTTCCCAACGGATGAACTGTCTGTGTTTTTTCAGCGGAATGTATAATTTCATCTCTTTTCCCACAGAAGATAAAACAAGCCATAAGTCAAAAGAATTACGACCTTTTTCAACTCTCACAACCTGAGAGGAAAGCGTCATTTTTTTTCCCTTATGCACAGGTTTCACAGGCTCACCGAATATCTCCTCTCCGAGCAGTTCCTCAAGTTCAAGTTCGATACTGTTTTTTCTTTTTTCAATATTTTTTGCTCCGGTTACCATTGAAAGAGCCTCTCTTGCGGCGCACTGTCTCATTCTTGCGGTGAACCATGAGTCATCTGCCAGACTGTATATTTCCGCTTTTATCTGATTTTCCGATTTTATTTCAGGATGTTCCCAAAAGTAAGCGATGAAGAAATTCACAACACGGGCATATTCGTGAAAAATTTCATTCAGAATTTTCAGCTTTTCCGCCGTTGCGGATTTCAGTGATGTTTTTGACGATCTTGTTATTTTCATTCCGGTCTCCGTATATCGTATTTGATACCTTTAAATACCATAAAATTCTATTTCAATCGGTAAAAAGATATCATACAGCCAGATATTTGAATCAATAAAGCAAAGTTTATTGCTCTGTTCAAGTTCTGTCATAGACTTCTTCTCTTTTATACGGTCTGAAATCAGCCAGATCCAAAGGCGATTCCAACAGTTCTTCGATTATATCGCTTTCGGGCGATGTCTCTGTTTCATGTTCCGTTAAAAGAATAACTTTCACGTTATCTTTTAGCCTGTTTCTGAATTTTTCAGGAATTTCAATAAGCCCGTCTTTTATTCTCGCTCTGAATTCAATTGCATACATTTTTTTATTTACCTTTAAATAAATCAGCCACGAATAAACACAAATTTTGAACCACGAAGGACACGAAAAAAAGCGAAGATCACGAAATTTCTTTCGTGTTTTTCGTGGTCCAAAATTGGTGTCCATTCGTGGCTGACATATTTATACTTTATAATGATAACGTGCCTGAATAATATATACTGTGTCATCATCAAAACGATATATCATACCAAACTGTGTTATCCGTAAAACCGCTTTTCAAGCGGTTTCAGCGGTTTGAAAAACCGCTTTACGATATGAAAGACCGATCTTTGAAAGCGAATCCGTATCAGCCTGTGTTCTTTGTCTATCCGCCTTGACCAGCAACCGGTCAGACTAAATTTCAAAGGTTCGGGTTTTCCTTTTCCTTCCTGAGGATGCTTGCAAATATCAACGCATAATTCAATGATTCTTTTCAATTTTTTAAAGTCGTTTTTCTGCCAGTATTCCAAATCATTCAGCGCGGTCGGCATCCACAATAGCTTGTACATCTAAAGGAATTCCCTTTCCGGCTTTAAATTCATCCAAACCTCTCATCAAGCGTTCTGCATTTGCAGGAGAACGAAGAAGATAGGCTGTCTCCATGAGGCTTTCAAAATCTTCCGCATCTACCATAATAATCGCTTTTTTCTTTTCTCCCTCGATGCGGACAGGTTCATGAATGTCTGTTATTTCATCTATCAGAACCTCAAGATTTTGTTTGATATAATTATAAGTGACAACTTTCATAATAACTCCTTGATCAGCCACGAATAAACACAAATTTTGAACCGCGAAGGACACGAAAAAAAGCGAAGATCACGAAATTGTTTTTCGTGTTTTTCCTTAAATTTCGTGATCTTCGTGGCAAAAAATCAGCCACGAATTTTGAACCGCGAATGACACGAAAAAAAGCGAAGATCACGAAATTTCTTTCGTGTTTTTCGTTAAATTTCGTGTCATTCGTGGCAAAAAATGAGCCGTCAACGATCAACCCGCAGCCTGATTTAACAATTTTGATAAAATATCAATTAGCTGTTTATCTTCAAAAATATAATTCAGAACCAACAACTTGCTGTCTTCATCTGATTCGGATTCAAAATCATAGAAAGAATCGCTTTCAGGCATATAGAGTTCGGGTAATTTATCGGGTTGTATTAAATAGATATTGTGATATTGAAGATTACCGTCAATGTCTGCTATATATACAAAGCCGTCAACAGGATTAAGTATTAAGTCCTTCAATGACGATTTTTTAAAAATATACGATGTCAAGCCTGCTTTGCTTAATCGGAAAATCATCCATCTGTTATAATTCTCATCCACATCGCACCAGTAATAGAGATAGCTGTCGCCGCTTTCATTTTTAAACAGTGACAGCAAGGGGCCCTCAAAATGTATCAAGTCAGCTACAAAATTCAGATTCAATGGGAATTTATCAAGATTAAATGCTTTGATATCTTTCATATTTCACATCCTTCAGTCCGGCAGATTACGCAGAACTTTTTCTTTAAATCTGCATTTTCAACTTCATACAAATCAAAATGACCGCATTTGTCTGCTTCGGAGGCAAGCCCGTCTGTTTCATTAATGAAACCCTTAGCAATATGAGTGCCGAGAAGCTTTCCGATATTTCTGTTCACTCTTTTCAATTTCAAATATCGGCTTCTTGCCTTTTCCAAGCTATTGAAAAAGGATAAGGCATAGCCTGAACATTTCTCAGTATTTTTAGATAATTGACGCTTGGGGCTTATTAAAAGCACAGGCAAAAAATTATTTCTGTGATTCGTATCTTCAAAAACAAACCTGAAAGCTTGAGTATTCACAGGTCTGCAAGCAGGCGGCGGACAGTTAGGGATATTCTCTATTTGCTTCTGATATTTAAACATATTGTTTCTCTGTTACCTCATCAAAGTTACAATTCGCCACGAACGGACGCGAATTTTGAACCACGAAGGACACGAAAAAAAGCGAAGATCACGAAATTTCTTTCGTGTTTTTCGTTAAATTTCGTGTCATTCGTGGCAAAAAATCAGCCACGAATAAACACAAATTTTGAACCACGAAGGACACGAAAAAAAGCGAAGATCACGAAATTGTTTTTCGTGTTTTTCGTTAAATTTCGTGTCATTCGTGGCAAAAAATGAGCCACGAATTTTGAACCACGAAGGACACGAAAAAAAGCGAAGATCACGAAATTTTCTTTCCTGCTTTTCGTTAAGTTTCGTGACCTTCGCTTTTTTTCGTGTTTTCGTGGCTCAAAAAAACATCACAAACTCAAAAACCCCAGTATGTAAACCGCATCCACAATGCCGATCTTTCCGTCGCCGTTCACATCCGCATCCAAACAAAGGCTTCCGGCTTTTTGGTTCGTCACGACCTTCAACGCCATCACCAGATCCGCCAAAGTCACAATGCCGTCGCCGTTCACATCGCCGGTCTGTCCGCATCTCGGTATGATAATCTCCGGTTTTACCGTCACGTTGAAGGCATCGCTCGTGGTCAAGCCGCCGGAATCCGCAAGAACGGAAATTGTCGCCTGACCGTGCTGATTATACTGAAATTTCAGGATCAGCACATTTCCGTCAACGGTCGCTTTCACAAGTTCGGAATTTGTATTGTATTCCAATTCCTTGACAATATCGGCGTTGTCATTGTCCGGGTCTGTGAACACGCCGCTGAGGTCTATCACCATATCCGAAGCGTTTTCATCCGCAACAACATCCGCAATGGCTTTTGAAACTACCGGCGGATCATCCACCTTTTCAACCGTGACCGTGCCGTAATTCACTGCCGAACTGAACGAGGTTTTGCCGCCGTTTTCGGAAGCGTCCGCGGTTGCGCCTGCCGCGCCTTCGCTTCTGTCCCATGCCCGGAAGGTAAACGTGGATTTGCCGTTAAAACCCGAGTTCGGCACAAAGCGGATGCTGTGTGCGCTGTCAAGCAGACGGGCGTTTGTTCCCAGATCAACCGCTTTGCCGGTTTCCCACGTCAGATCATACCATGTCACGCCCTTGTCTGTGGAATACTGCCAAACGCCGTTGGTGTTATCAACGGATGTGACCGCAATCGCTTCGACTGCCGCGCCGTCCGGGTCTGTAATTGAGCCGTCTGTCACAAGGTCTGCCACGCATATTCCTTTGTTTGTCTCGGCATTTTCCAAAATGCCGGGCAGGGGCTGCGTCAGATTCGGCGTCAGAACCGGGGCGTTGTTCAGAAGCACGTTAAACGTAAGGCTGACGCTCTTTCCGTTGGAATCTGCCCGAATCGTGACAGCAGATTTTCCGGTGCTGCCTTTGGGGAAATTCAGCGTGAGCGTGTTGCCGTTAATCCCGGGCTGCACCAGCGAGGGATTTGTATTGCCCGTGACTGTTTTGGTTATCAGCTTGGGATCATTGTCTATATCCGTAAAAACCTGCGCCAGATTCACGGTTCTGCTCGTGGTGGTTCCGTCCAAGAATATATCGCCGATGGTCTGCGCCACTGCGGGCGGATCATCCACTGCATTCACTTTGACGCTGATAATATCCGAGAGCGAGCCGAATCCCGCAGAACTGTCTCTGACAGCACTTCCGACCGTATCGCCCGGGGTGCCGACCGTCTTATCCCATCGGACAAAAGAAAAATCAGCTTTGCCGTAGTAATCGGCTTTCGGCACAAAGCGGATTTTATGCGTGCTGTCCAAGAGACGCACTTCGCTGCCCAGATCAACATAGCTGTTTGTAATTGAAGTGAAATCATGCCATGTTTTGCCGCTGTCAACGGAATATTGCCATCTGCCGATTTTATTGCTTACGGCAGTGACCGCAATCGCGGTAATCGCTTTTCCCTCCGCATCGGTGACAAGCCCGTTTCCGAAGATTTCTGCAACCGTGTTGCCGCTGCTGTTGAAAGCGTCCTCGGCGATGTCTGTCATGCCCGAAGGTATCTGTGGCGGCGGAGGCGGCGGCGCTTTCGTGACTTTCACGGTAAAAGAATGACTCACGGCTTTTCCGTTGGAAATCGCCATAATTTTAATGGCCGCTTCGCCGAGCATATCTTTCTGAAAATCCAGCGTCAGCGTATTTCCCTCAACAGTTGCCTTGACAAGCGAGAGATTGCTGTTGGATTGCAGATATTTGACAATCTCCGCATCGTCATTGTCAATGTCCGTGAACACAGACGCAAGGGCGATGATTTTTGCGCCGGAATTGACTTGCACCGCCATGTCTCCGAACGGAGCCGCGAGCATGGGCGGATCATCCACCGGCTCAATGCGGATGCTGGCGTCTCCGGCGACAAGGCTGAACTCGGATATGCCGCCGTGTTCGCTCGCGTCGGCTGTGTCGCCCGCGCTTCTGCCGTCGGTTTTGTCCCATGCCCGGAAGGTAAATGTGGCTTGTCCGTAAAAATTCGGGGCAGGCACAAAACGAATCCGGTTTTCCGAGTCCAACAGCCGCGCCTTTGTTTCAAATACCACGACTTTACCCGTAACAGAGGTGAAATCGCTCCATGTTGCGCCGCTGTTGAGCGAATACTGCCATTTTCCGTTCCTGTTGTTGACGGCAGTGACGGCAACGGCATTCACCGCGTTTCCGTCTTCGTCCATGATATAATTTTTATCCACGATAATGCCGGCGTCTGTGGTAAATTCGCCGGTGAGAATGTCTTTCACCGAATCGCCGGGATTTTCAAGCGTATCCTCATTAACCTCGGTGAATCTCGGAAACTGCTGAACCGGAATCCAAGGCGGATCGTTTTGGGAATGAACCGTTACGAGAAAGTCATCGGTGACGCTTTTGCCGTTGGAAGTCGCAAGAATCGTGATAATCGCTTTTCCGTACTGGTTCGGCGCGTATTTGAGCGTCAGAGTGGTTTTGTCAGCGCTTGAATTGATTTCAACCTGTGCGAAAAGCGATTCATCCGTATTCGGCGCAACTGCCAATGTATTAATCTCCTTCACTTTTTTGACAATTCCCGCATCTTTATTGTCCACGTCATAAAAGGTGTAGGTGAGATCAATGAGCGTGGGGTCCGCATCTTCAAGCACTTCCACATCCCTGATTTCAATGGCAATGCGTGGCGCATCATCCACAGGTTTTACCAGAATGATCGCCTCGTCTTTTTCCAAACTGAAAGCTGT
>JFJP01027263.1_pt2 | contig 15570 bp, 16 predicted proteins | sample 431651 | NCBI WGS metagenome assembly JFJP01 (sample SAMN02602958, study PRJNA72255) | Microbial mat metagenome, whole genome shotgun sequencing project. | biome: fresh water; feature: sink hole; material: water; isolation source: purple microbial (photo- and chemosynthetic) mats found in... | reverse complement strand
AAAAATTAAAACATTTGTCATTTCCAGAAATTTACGATCATTCAAAGGATTTTCCTCATTCTCAGCAGGTTGAGAAATAAATTGCAAATCATCACCTTCATCAGTTTTTTCTTCAGATTTTTTTGCAGTTTTGTACATATTTTGAAGCCATCGCAATTTATTCTAATTAAAAATTGCAAAGTAAATATAAATCACAAGGAAAATCGTTAACAATTCTCATTTTTTTGCTGTTTTTTTCCTCTCTTTTCTCTTTATCATAATGGAAATATTTATTTTTTTTCGCTGTGAAAATCTCAACAGAATCTATTTTGCTCAACATTTTGTGTGAGATCTATCTTATAATCGATAAAAAAACCAATTTTTTTTCAATTAAATTTACAGGTCTCCAACCATTATTGTCATTCCTGAGATACCATCCATTATGAACACCTTTTTTCTGAGATTCAATATAATTTGTATAGGTCATTTTGATTGTTGTAATTTTAGAGTCTATCTAAAATCTAATAAATTTCAAGTTATTTTTTATTTAAAGTGACCTCTTTTTAGTTTGGAATAATCTCTGGGTGCGAAACTATTCACATCACATAGAGAGCCATGCAAATACACTTTATAATAAATGTTGGGAGGAAAAACCTCCCCACCAAGTCGAAATCTAACATGAACATTTGATGCTGAATCTAAGAGAAAAGCTTCTGAAGGATTTATTGCTTTTAAAAGTTGAGATGGATTTCCTCTTAGTTTTTCAAAAAAACTTGGAAAACATCAAAAATCAATAGAATACTTGCTTTTGAAGAAAATGATGTCTCGATAATATTTGTAAATTTTTTGATTTGTGTGAGATCTCCATTTGCTTTTAAAAAAAATGGAGTTTTATTATAAAATGAGAGAATTAGACTTCTGAATTTTTAAAGCATATAAGTCAGAATTTAATTTATTTTTAGAGTTATTTGATGAGCTAGACACAAAAGAATCGTTTTTTTCATGGGGTAACTCTTCATTTTTCGATTCTTCCATAAGAGAGAGAACTTAGTGGATATTTGATAATTTTTCGTTTAAGTTGTAAATTTTAAAGAGTTTTAAATTATTTTTAATAGTTAAACATTTTAGATTAAATGCAGCAATTTCATCATATGAAAACCACATTAAGTTATAGCATTGCTTTGCACTATTTATATTAAACTAATTGCAGATTTACACTTTTATCATTTCTTTGATTTACTTCCTTTATTAAGGATTTCCTTATGAATTCTAAATCTCTTAAAGGAATATGAGATTTTTTCTAAATAAAAATTAATATTATTTTTATAAATAAAAAAACTAGACTTCTTTCTCTTTGTCAATATATGTTTGCGGTCTGTTCTTTTCTTCTTTTTCAGGAAAAACTCTATTATTTTTTTCTGCAAATATTTTTCTGATTCTTTCTTCGCCTTTTTCGTAAACAGCACATGTTTTCGCTCTTTCTTCTTCTTTGAAGTTTTTTTGATTATTATGAATATTTTGGCGAATTAAATTAGGATAATTTTTTGCTGAAAAAATTCCTCTTTTGATCTCTGGCATAAATTGCTTATTATTTTCTATCGATTTATCTGTAATTTTCTTGAATCTCTGATAATTTTTGACAAGAGAATTCAAAAGATTTTTTTTCTCAAAAGCTGTTAAATTTTTTTGCCATGAAAATTCTTCTCCTTCTTCAGTGATAAATGATGGTCTTGTTAATAATTCTGTTCTTAATATTCGTTTCACATTTTTTTCAGGACAATTGAATTGTTTCTCAAGAATGAGATTTTTGGTTTCTGCAACAGTTTTATGAATGGGAAATGGTATACACTTTTTGCGGTCTTGTATGTATTTTTTAACACTTTCTTGCTCTATTTCAATGATTCGTTGACCTTTATTGACTATTTATCAATAAAGGATTATTTTTTTTAAAAAAAATTTTTAAGTTTTGCCTTTCCAATTAGAAGTGATTTTTTCATTATCAGTTTGATATTCATTTCTCTTTAGAAACATTCTAGTTAAATTAAAATTGTATTTTTTATAAAAATGATAATTTCTTTTAGAAAAAAACTTTAAAAATTTAAAAGTTAATCTAAAAATGAAAATTTTTTCCTCATTAAATTTTTTCATATTTGAATGAAATCACAAATTCTAATAGTTCTTTTAAATTTAGCAGCAACCTTTATCCTTTATTTGTTGTTTTTGAACATCATTATTGATTTTTATTTGTTCTCCTCTATAATCTTTACCAGAATTGCCATCTTCTCCAATCGCCATTGATTTTTTATTCAACAATTGATAAATTTCTTCACAAAAATTTTTTAAAATCTATAATTTTTTTCTATAATGATAAAACCGGTGATAATCCTTTGAAAAGCCACTTCAACATTACTGGAATCCAAAGCCGAAGTTTCTAAGAATGCTAATCCATTTCTTTCAGCAAAAGCTGCTGCATCTTCAGTCTTTACTGCACGTAAATGTCTCAAATCACTTTTATTTCCAACTAACATAATTACAATATGAGGCTCTGCATGATCTTTTAGTTCTTTGAGCCATTTTTCTACGTTTTCAAATGATAAATGCTTTGAGATATCATAAATCAATAAAGCTCCAACAGCTCCTCTATAATATGCACTTGTTATCGCTCGATATCTTTCTTGACCTGCTGTATCCCATATCTGGGCTTTGATAAGTTTATTTTCTGCTATTATGCTTCTGGTCGCAAACTCAACTCCTATAGTTGTTTTTGACTCTAGATTGAATTCATTCCTCGTGAATCTGGATAATAAATTGGATTTTCCGACACCGGAATCACCTATCAAAAATTATTAATATTGTAAGAAAAATGCAATATTGTAAGAAAAAAATAATAGACCAATAAGAACAATTTTAAAAAGGAAATCATAATCTTCTTCACTTTTTGCCATTCTAGATTTGTGAGTGATTTCAAGCAAAGTAGTTTATTTATTTATTTATATATTTAATTTTTATACATAATTTTGTTTTTTAGAAATTAATTTTTTTTTTTTTAGCACAATTTGCGATTTGAATTTTTCCATCTTTGAAAAAATAATTTTGGCATTTTTTTAATTTGAAAACGTTATAATTTTTTAATAAAAGTAAAAAAAAATTCAATTTATTAATAAAAATAACAGAAAAAAAATTCAATTTGGAAAAAAAATCGTCATAATGAATTTGAAAAATTTTTTTTAAATTATAGGACATACTTAAATTGTCAATTACAAATTTTATAAAAGCCATTACTATACTTCTTTTAATTTGTTATTAAATCTTTCGAATATTATAAATCAGACTATCTGTTGCATCTTTTAAATTTAACCTCTTTTCTCTCGTCAAACTTGTCAAATTTTTTTTTTCAACTGCCAGAAACTTGAAAATTTTCGCTGAATCAAGAAGTTCATTGAATAACTCGTACAAATCTAAACTTGATTTTTTTTTTTTAATCAATGTTCTTGTTGTTTTGAAATTTGCACTCAAATTTAACTCCAAATTTTTTTTCAACTTTTTTTTTGTTTTTTGTTCAGATTTGCAATTTTTTTGTTCACTTTTATCTCTCAAGTTTTCTTTAAAATTTGCATAATTTACCAAAAACTTATTTTTTTTTGAAGTGAATAAATCCTTTGAATCTCGATTATTTTCAAGGTCTTTTTCAACATTATCATTTTTTTTGCAAATCAAGATTGAATCCTCATTAAAAACATTTAAATCTAATTTGAAACTCTTCAGCGATTTTGATCTTACATTTCTTAAATAATCTCTTTTGAGAAATTTCTTTTGTTTTTTAATAATCTTTTTGGTTTTCTGAGAATTTATTTTATCATAAAGTTTTGAATCATTTTGTTTTTTTGATGAATTTCTTTGAAGAAAACAAAGATTTCTTTCAAATAAATTTATAGAAAAATGTTCAACCTGAACTTTTTTCTGTAAATGCTGTTTGGAATCAATAAAGTCAGGTTCGAGCTGATTTTGAGGCATCCATAATATTGATTCAATTTCCAGCGGAATCTGAGTAGATTTGCCTTGTTGTTGTATTTTTATTGCAAATTCTTCATTGTTTCCATTTTCGCTAAAATCACGTGTTTCATTTAAAGTGTTATTTTCTGGAAAAATAATTGCTAAATCTTTTTTTTCTGGAAGTAAATAATTATTCCCAGATTCATGATTTTTTTTAATTTGATTTCCATAAGAATCATAAAAGAATTCAGAGTCTTTATGTTTTTCAACCAAAGTTTTTTTGTCTTCAATAATATAATCAGATTCTTGTCTTAATTTTTTTTGTTGGGTAGTCGCTGAGTTGTATTTTCGTTCACTTTTTTTGGTCTCAAAGTTTTCAAAAAAACTTTTATGATACGAAAAATCTGGTTCTTTTTTTTGGTTTTCACTCAGACGAATTTGTAAAGCTTTATTTTGGATTGAATAAGGCTCATCATTCTGACTTGTCTTTTTTTTGTTTAATTGTTCTATAGAACAAACAAAATCAGATTTGAGTCGTCTTTCTTGCACTAAAAACATTTTATCATTTTCGAGGTTACTCTCAAAAAAAATATGTTGTGGCGTTTTCTTTTCTTCTTCGAGATTTTTTTCATATTCTAAATTTTTCTTCTGGTTTTCCTTTGGTGAAAAAGTGTTCTTCAGACTAATTTCTTCTGTTTGAAAAGGCAATGTACGTATTTCAAGGAAATAATGCTCAGAATTAAATGGCATATTATTTTGTGACTGATTTTTAAGTCCAAAGATTTCAGATTCAGATTGTTTTTCACTACATATTTTCTCTTTAAATCTGAGGGAAGAACTTTCTTGTTTCATTTTTTCAGATTTTAGCTGTTTTTCATCATATTGCACGAAAAACATTTCGTCCTTTTCTTGATTATTTGTCTCAACAAAGAAATTTCGTTGTGTTTTCTTTCCTTCTTCGAGATTACTTTGAAATTCAAAGTTTTTATTCTGGTTTTCATTTTGAGAAAAGCTGTTCTTCATGCTATTTTCATTCATATGGAAAGGCAAAGTTTTTGTTCCAAATAAATTATTTTCGTATATCAAAGGCATATTATTTTTTGCATTAATTTGTGAGTGATTTATGGAATCAAATAATCCATTTTCAAATTGATTTTCGTTCTTTAATTTCACTTCAAACTTTATGAAATTTATTTCTTGTTTAATTTGATCTGCATCAATAGTTTCCTCTCGTTTTTTTGTTGAATTTCCCTTATCTTTCTCATTATTGAAGTCAAAGTTTTGTTGATTTATAGCAAAATGTTGGATTGTTGAATTTTCATTTGTAAGAAATGGTTCTTTGAAAACATCATGATACAAATCCTCTTTTGAAAATTTTGAAGAATCAATTTTTTTTTCGGGAAGATTAATTTTACAAATGGAATTTTTTGGAGAGAACTCAAATGATTGATTTTGAGCATTAAATATTTTAAAAGTTCCATCATTAAATTTGGTTGTATTTGAATTTATTAGGTCATTCTTGATTTTTTCATTTAAAATTTTCGAAGGGAAAAATTCATTTTTTGTTTTAGAATTTTTAAGTTTTTCAAATTCAAATTTTATTTCTGTTGCATTTTTGTGCTGATTTTTTGTTTCATTATTTTCAAATAAATCCATTTTTTTTTCTTTTGTGGTTTGAGTCGAAAGAATATTTTTATGACAATTTTCAAGAACTTTGCTATCAAAGAATGTGTCGTTTGTTGTGTTTTCTGCATTAATCAGCTGATTTTTAAGTTCATCTTTTTTAAATATATCCAATTTGATTTCTGTTGGGGCTCTAGAGCAAAAATTATCATTATTAAGATTTTTTTGTGAAAAAAGTGGTTGATTCCTATCTATTTTAAGGATTTTTTGATCAAATTTTATTTCATTTGGCATATTTGTGTAAAGTGAATCAGGTTGTTTTTCAACAAAATTAAATTTATTATTAAAAGATTCCGAGCCATTTTTTTCCTTGGGAAAAAATTCTAATGTTTGATTGACTTTGAAATTATCGTTTAATTGTATAAAATTGTTTATTTTTTTCTCGTTATTTATTTGTGAATAATTTTTCACCTTAACAGAAGCTTCTTTGCCTCCAAATTTTGCGTAATATTTTTCATTTTCATGTAGATTCTTCTCACTTTGCCTTAAGATCTCTTTACCGTTGTTTTCGATTTCTTGTTGATCCAAATTAATAACAAATAAGTTTTTCTCAGAGTTCTCTTGGTGAATTTGCTTGTCCTTAATCAATTTTTTATCTTTATCAAATTGCATATTTGAATTTATCAAAACTATTTCATTTTCTATAGATTTATTCTGATATGATGGCATAGTTGTATTTTTCAAAAAGTTTTCATTTATAATGTAATTTTTCTGACATTTATCTTGATATATAATTAAGTCTTTTTCTTCAATGTTGGAATTATTTTTATTTTTTATACTTTTTTCTGGATAGAAAAACATATTTGATTTGATTTCTTTTTCCTTTCGAATTTTCATTAAAATATTTAATTCTTTATTTAAAGCTTCATTTTTTTCATTTAAATTCTTTTGAGATCGGTTTACCTCTAAAATCAACCTAATTACACCAGAAAAATCCCTATCAAAATTGCAATATTTTTTAGCTTTTTCTGAAATCTCATTTAAATTTTGATCTAAACTCATCGAACTCCTTTCTTGTTTAGCAAGTAAATTTATTGTATCAATCAATTCTTTGTATTTTTTGTTTTCTTCTTCAATTTTTTTCTGTAAAATTTCGCAATTTTCTTCTGAACTCTTCAACTTTTCGTTGAGTTCTTTATTGAGATTCTTTAAATTTATCTCTTGATGATTGGCTTCTTTCATTTTCTGATCAAATTCTTTCTTCTGTTTTCCAAAAAGATCTTCATAAATATTAATTTCTGGTTCCAAAAGTTCGATTTGATCATTGAAAAAGCTCTCACTTTTTTTATCGTCCTGATTCATGAACTGTAAAAAATTCTTTTGATTTTTCATGTTACCCCAAGCGTTTTTTTTGAGATCGTTAATGATGTTTTCTTTAATTTTCAATTCTTCGCTTAAATTCTTATTTTGAGAAAAAAGAGTCTGATTTTTAAACTTCATTTCCGTTGAGAATTTCTCGATTTCACTTTGCATAAGATTAAATTGTGAGATTTCATGTTCTTTTTTTTTTAAATTTTGCATCAAATCAAACATTTTTTTTTCAGTGGATATTTGCTTTTCATCCAATAAACTGCTTATTTTGGGCTTTAATTGCAAGATCTCATATTCTTTTTGTTTAAGATCTTCGGTCAGCTCAGATATTTTTTTCTCATATTCTTTTGCTTCAATTAGGTGATTCTTCTTTATTTCTTGAGAATTTTTGCAATTTATTTCCATTTTTTTTTCATTTGAATTCAGTTTTTCAGCCATTTTTTGTGGAGACTCTTGATTTTCACTTTTTTTTTCTAAAGACAATCCATTGTTTTTTTTTTTCATTTCTACCTCATCATCTTGATCATCAATCGTTTCCTGATCTTTATTTCTCAAAGATTCTTTGTTTTTAATATTAATCAAAAGATTATATTGTTGTTGTAAGTTTATTCTAGATTTATTCTCTTGTTCCCAGCGTTTTTTCCAAGGATTTGGCTCTTCGTCATTCATCAATTCTTTGTTAAAATCTTGAGCATATCTATTGGATTTTTTATTGCTCTTGTTTTCCTTCAAATAAAAGTTTTAAATTTTATTTTATTTTGAAAATTGAACTTCGCTTTTTGTAAAATTCTCCTTTTTTTCACTTTCTTTCTGCTTAAAATCAACAATCTCTTGTTCTCTTTCATTCAAAAGCAATAATAATCTTTCAATCTCTGCAAATAAAAGAAAAATGAAGCTATTTTCTTCTATTTTTTCTTTGAAATCATGGTGGCGATCCCTGCTTTTTGAACTAAGGCCCTGAACGCTGTTTTTTTGGCAATAAAAATGCGAAAATTAAAAATTAAAGTCAAACCTTCCTGGATTTTGTATTTGTGGGATCTTTTCGAAATTCCAAAGAACATCTGGCAAAGGTTCTCTTAAAGGACATGCTGAAGGAATCGTTTTCACAAAAGGAGCATCTAAGCCAGTGCTTTGTTTTAGATTAAGAGCATTTGTGTGGGATTGAAGAATTGGGCTGGGGGAGAGAGATAAAGATTTTTCAGATGAGGAGGTGCTGCTTTTGAAAGAGAAATTTCGCTTACTTCTTGATGAATTTCGCATTTTTACAAAAAAACTAACAGAAATATTTTTAAAGAAATTTCATATTGACAGAAAAGTTAATCAAAGAAAAATAAATAAAAAAATATATATTTTGCTAGTTTAAGGGAAATAATTTATCTGAATTTTTCATAAAAATCTAAAAAATTATTTCTATCTTAAAAAATCAAAAAAAAATTGAAGGAATTTTATACTTTTTTTTTTTTTTTCATTTTTATTAAAATTTTCCAAATTTTAGTAACTATACTTTTATAGATATCACCTCAAATCTTTCGATTTATTACCAGAATGAAAACATTTTTATCTCTCCATTTCTACTCTCAGGACTTTTCGAATATATTCTACTAGGAGACCGAACTGAAAAACTTGGAGACTTTTTCTTAATAATTTGTGAAGTATTAATCGGAGAAAAAAATGAATGTGTCATATTTTTCTCAGTTGGGCTCGATATATTTAAAGCATCATTTTTGGGTATCAATTGCAATCCTGATCTATTCGTCATTTTAGGTGAGATAATAAAATTATTCATTTCCTCACTATATTCCTTCTGTTTTTGTTTATTTTTTTCTTTAATTTTTTTGTTTTGATTCTTTTTTTGGGTGCTATTCTTTATGATTTTCATATAATCATAAGCCTGTCTGATATCAGGAATTTCTCCTTTCAAATGATCGATTTTCCATAAATTTATCACATCTTCATATTCCTGATAATTCATTCCAAAAATCATTTGTGTTTTTCGCTCATTCTTGGAAAAATTTCTCAAATATTCAATTGTAGGTCTTTCAACTTCAAAAAATCTCTTATCAAACTTGTTATCATTGCGCACGTGTTTTGATAAACAATGTCTATTCGTTCTTTCAACTCTATTAAAATTTCTAATATAAGCATCGTATTGCGAAAATTTTGGACTATTTGGATAATCAATAAATTCTGGGGAAAATGATTTCATTAAATAGGCATTATTTTGTGCTGTTTTTCTTCTCCATTTATGACTTGCTAAAGCAGTGGCTGACAAATCATTAAATATCACATTCTCGAATTTACTGTTTTCTTTTAGTTCATTTTTTTCAGATTCGTCATCTTCTTTTGGATAAAAATACTCTTTGATGAAGCTTTTTTTTAAATGAGAATATTTAGAGCTCAAATACAAATCTTTTTTCCCTGGAACTGAGTTCTTTGATATTATTTTATCTTCATTTCGTCTAGTTAAAGAAAACTCTTTTTTCTTTGGAATTTGTTCTTGTTCCTGAGTGTCACCCATATTTACATAAATTTTCTCGACTAATTTAGATGGAGATTCTATTTCATTGGGCTCTTTTAATGGAGTTTTGGGACTGTTGAATGATGTGTTTTTTATTGATGTTTTTTGTGAAGGAGAAAATTTGGATTGAGATTTTTTTATTATTATTTGAGAAATTGGTTTTTTTTTGTCAATTTGCATTGTATTAGCTCTCTTCAAATTCCTTTCTTGAAAATTTTTTTTCGGAAATTTTAATTCAAAGTTTTCTGGCTGTTGTTTATTTTCAATAGTTTCAAAAGTCATTTGATTTTGACTTGCAATTTCTGGAATTTTTTCTTTTGATTCTGGAGCTTCATTAAAATTTAGTTTGTTTTTATTGTTTTTTTCATAAATAACCTTTGTATTCGAGATTTGGGCTTGATATAAACTTATCATTTATATCTTTTTGTTTAAATTTCCTTGAATGAAACAATCCTTTTGACTTTTCTTGTTTTTTTGTTTGTTTGTTTTCTGATTCTTTAATGTGTTCAACTAAAGGTGATTTTTTTTTTTTAATATGAAGTTTGGAAAGTTTCACATTTCTTGCATTGATATGGATGTTAACATTAAAGGATTTCTTTCTTTATTTTTTTATTTTTTTTCAACAATATTTTTTTATTTTTTTTTACTTAATTATTGGAGGTATCCCAATTTTATTGGAACACAACATTGTTTTTAGAATTTCATCTGATTCAAAAACTGATTTAGGTCTCACTTCGTATGATTCATTCTTTTCCTCATATTTTATAGATTGAATGACCAAAGATTTCCTCTAAAATTGAAAATAAGCTCATTGTTAAAATTAAAACGTTAACCATATTTATTAAAATTCTGACACTTGTGTGAAATTTTAACCAAATTTTATTAAAAAAACTTTTGATTTTTCAAATAAAAAAAAAAATCTCCCAAAACAAAAAAACAGAAAAACTAAAAAAGAAAATGGATATTCGCATTCTTATTTGCTTTTTGATTTTTTTATATGTCCCCAATTTCGTTATAGCTGAAGATTATTATTATAGAGTTTTGGAACTGAATCAAGACGCTACCGAATCAGACATCAAAAAGGCGTTTAGACGTCTCAGCATCAAATATCATCCAGACAAAAATCCAGGAAATAAAGACTCAGCCCAGAAATATCTCGAAGTCAATAAAGCTTATGAAATTTTGACTGATCCTGAAAAAAAGCAGCTATACGATTTATATGGTGAAGAAGGTAAAAAATTTCAATGAGATTATACATTTATTTATCTTTTAAAACAAATTCTAGGTCTGACTCGTGGTGATGTTGATATGTTCGGCAACAAAAAAACTCAAAAAGGTCCAAGTGCCAAATCAGACCTTTCCGTGACATTAGAAGAATTATATAATGGTGCAACAAAGGAATATACCATAAACAGAAATGTGATTTGTCCACAATGTAGAGGTAGTGGCTCCAAAGATGGCCAATTGAAAGTATGCAAATTTTGTAATGGAAAAGGGGTTCGAATGCAAACAATGTCTATGGGTATCGGTTTTAACGTTCAAATGCAAGTTCCTTGTGATCGTTGTGGAGGAAAAGGAAAGACGAGTGCTGGGAATTGCCCATTTTGCCATGGTCAAAGAGTTGTTCCTAAATCTAAGACTTTGAATATACAAATAGAAAGAGGAATGGAAGATGGAAGAGAAATTGTGTTCCAAAGAGAAAGCGAACAACATCCTGATTATGTACCAGGAGATGTGATATTTACTTTAAGGCTACAATCCCATCCAATCTTCACAAGAATTGGGAACAATCTTTATACTGATTTGAAAATTAGTTTAAAAGATGCGATTTTGGGATTTAAAAAACAAATAAGACATTTAGATGATCATTATACTCAAATTGAAAGTAATTCTGTTGTACAACCTTTTGCTGTAAAGATGATTAAAGAAGAGGGAATGCCGTTTCATAATTTCCCTTCGCAGAAAGGAGATTTGCATGTGAAATATAATATCAGATTGCCGACAAAACTCACTGAGAAAGATAGGGATTTATTGAAAAAAATATTTAGTTTGAGCCCTACTAATTAAAATGGCGATTTTTCTTTTTAGAACACAAAAAAATCATTTTCATTTTTAATTCATTTTTTATTAATTTATTTATTATTTAAGGTGAATTTATTTTAGTTTTTCTCACTTTTTCTTCTTCATGAAGATATTGTCTTTTGTTTTCGCTAAATAAAATTAAAAAACCCAAAAATTAAACAAAATAAAGAAATTATTACATTCTTCCTTTCCTTTTTTTTCATTCTTTTCTTTTTCAGGGATTCTCAAGGAAATTCCTAAATTAATCCCCATAGGAGCTGCCTCCTTTGCTTCAACCTTTTCCTTGATTTCATTATTTTCTTTCATTTGCGGCTTAACAGGCTCTTTTTCTTTCATCAAAGGTACCTTATCTTCTTCATGATTATTGTTTGGAGTTGGTGTTTCTTGTTCTATTTTCACAAGTTTCTTATCTTTTTTGCTTATATTATCCTTGCTATCATTTTTTTCTTTTTCTCCATCAATTTCACCTTCTAATTTTTTCTTTATATTCGGGTCATTAACTTTTGAATTTGTGATTGGGTTTTTATTTGCTTCATTTTCAATTTTTTTCACAATTTCTTCTTTTGCTCTTTCTTTTTCATCGAGTTTTTCATGTTTTGGAGATTGTGAATTTTTTTCGTTTTTTGGAGGATTTTCATTAAAATCATCAGGGTTTGGTGTGGGAGTTTCCATATTTTCTTGATTTTTTCCTGTGATATCGTTAAGATTGGCAATAATCTTTTCATTTTTAGAATCAATGATTTTATCTTGTTCAAGATGTTCTTTCTCTTCCTCTAAAAAAAAATAAAAATAAATTATTTTTATGATTATTATTGTTCTAACTAATATTTGAAGCAAGAATATTGCCGCTGAGCAATTGACTATTCGGAATATGATTTATTTGAATATGAATTTTGCCGTTTTGATAATTTGAAATTTTATTTCCCTTTAAATTTCAAAGTAAAGCGTTTTAAAATTAAAAACTCTTTTGTTTACTTGGCTGGAAAGCGTCCAATCATACATATAATCCAATTCACATTGGTCTCTAAAAAACAACTCTTTGAACATTTTCCTCAAGTAACCATAATCTGGCTTATCTTCAAAGCGGAGAGATCGGCAATAATTTAAATAAGTGCTAAACTCAACTAAAAATCAAGTTTAAATCAAACTATTGATAAATATTGAACTTGGCAATCCTTTGCACAAAATTTCAACAGGAGTGGTCATTTTCTTCTCCATAATTTTATGGTATTTCTCTTGTTTATTATTAGCTTTGATTCCCTGCCAAGGCAGATATCCTTTTAGTAAATAAACAATAACATATCCAATAGCCTCTAAATCATCTCTTCTACTTTGTTCTTTTATAAAAAAACAAAACAAGTTATTTTACTAATAAAAAAAGAAAAAGACCTATTCCCAAATGTGCATTTATAGATGCATATCTCGCTGTTCCAGTCAAATTTTTATTTTCTCTATATGGGATATGTTGATGCGTTTTAGCATCTCTGTATTTTTTAGCTAACCCATAATCGATAACATAAACTACATTGGATTTCTTCCCCAAACCAATCAGAAAGTTATCAGGTTTGATATCTCTATGAATGTAGTTTTTTGAATGCATGAACTCCACACGAGCAATCTGACAAAAGAATTATAAAATCAATTATACATCATTATTCAAAAAAAACCATTTGATCCACTAACATCAATACAGTTTTCAAAGAGAATTTTCTGCTACATAAATTGAAAAGATCTTCTATACTAGGACCCAACAAATCTAAGACCAGAATGTTGCAGCCAGCTTCGGTTCCAGACCAATGATATTGCGGTAAACCAACTTAAACTTATTATAAGAAATTAAACGAAAATTTAAATCGCACTTCCTCCTTGCAGAAGTTTTAAAACTTTGGATTCAAACAATAATTGTGGATGCTTTGATTTTGTGTCTTCCTAGATTATTCGGTGAAATTTAAAATAAAAATTTCTTTTGTAAGTTTTTAACGAGCTTTATCGCAACAACTTCGTTTGTTTCAACATTTGTTGCTTGAAGAATTTAGATTTAAATGGATAAATTTTGGAGGTTTACCTAAAAAAATATCTCCGAAAGAACCACTTCCTAACTTCTGTCCTATAACGAATCTCCCGTCGATTTTGGTTTCTTTTAAATCAACCATTGTTTGAATTATTGGATAATTTTATTAAAATATTAAAAATTTTTAAAAAAAATTGAAATTTCAATATTTTAACAGAACTCAAAAAAAAAACTAAAATAAAAGAAGCAATCTATAAAATATCAAAGGGAGTATTAGATTATCAATTTGATTTGTAAAAGCTTCTAAAACTGAAATAACGGTAATTGAACATGCCAATTTGAAGAAATAAATGAGATCCAAATTTGAAGTGAAAGGAAATTCACAAAACTTCCAAACAGCTAATATTAATAAAATTGTTATAATGATGCTAAAAAAGCAGCTCAATGTTCCTTCATAGCTTTTTTTTTTAAAAATCTTATGTCTTCCATATTTGCTTCCAATAATTGCTGCCTTTAGAATTGTTTTAAATTATAAAAATTTTTATCTGGAATTAAATTTTTACAAAAGAGTCACCAATTCCCAAAATTAAGCAGCCTGATATCCACACAATATAATTTTTAAATGAAAAAGGGTATTTAGGAAAATTATTGATGAAAGGTAAAGCACAGCCGATTAACAAATAGATATGTGTTGAGATCAAATCCTCATTATCCCTTGAATCTATAAACCTTTAAAATTTTTAAAAATATAAAGAGATATTATTGTGTACTTCATCAAAAATTTATTAAAATTTGAAATAATAATATGATTTTTTCGTAAGTTTTGCCGAGTGTATTCCAAGAAAATAAAAATGTAAAAAGTGCCACAAAAAGCTAATTTCATAAAGAGAGGCTAAACAAAAAATTAAAAGGTGTTTTTTGAAGAATTTGAACTGATAAAAGAATCCCAATGGAAAACATCAAAAAAGCTGTAAAATGAAAAATTTTCCTGATTATAATAGGTGAAAGTACTATATTTGAATAAATAAATAAGGGTTTTTTTAAAAAACAAATACTTTTCCTTTCTTTGGAAAAAGAACTCAACGAAACACAAAAAAAGATCATAAAAATGAAATAAACACACAAATAAATCGAATATCTTTGACCAAAAATCAGATTTGCTCTTAAAATTATGTTAAAAAAACATAAAATATTTCTTATATTTACAAAATTTTACTTACAATTGAATGAAATCAAATTCGAAATAAAATAACACCATAATTAAATTGAGAAATAGAGCCATGAGTAAATTAATAATATGAAGTTTCAATTTAAGCTGTCGATTTATCATATTTATAGCAAGGAAAGATAGAAATGGCATAAAAATCTAACAAAAATGATTAAAATAAAAAAGATTTGAGTTGGTATTCGAGCTGTCGGACTGATATTAGGGCATTATTGCCTCAATATTGACAGCTGATTATCCAAATTCAATTAATATAAAAAAATAATTTGAAGCAAAAAGCTCACCAACATATTGTTTATTTGATCAAATTTGTTCAATAATGTTAAATCGTTGTTTGCCACAAACTCAAAAAGACTTTCGATAATAATTAAAGCAATCAAAATCCCGTCACAAAATGTTAACAAACTTTTATTTTTTAAAAGATTTTAGAAAATTTATGAAAATATTTACTTTTTATAATTCCTATAAAGTACTGCAGAAACTACAAACAAGAAAAAATTCTTTGTTAGTGGAACAAAATCTCCTTGAAGACAAGTAAGAACCGAAAAGAAAATCAAACTGAGCAATGATAACAATTTTTTATTGTTTGATGAATATTCTTGATTCGATTTGGAATTTTTAAAATTCGGATGATTGAAAATAAAAATAAATGCGAAGAAACAGATATTTGAAAGAATGGATAATATTGGGACACCATTTCTGATATTTTTTTGATCTATCAGCATGAAAATCACTAATTCGTATACACCTTGATCATAGATTACTTCA
>JFJP01027262.1_pt1 | contig 15570 bp, 24 predicted proteins | sample 431651 | NCBI WGS metagenome assembly JFJP01 (sample SAMN02602958, study PRJNA72255) | Microbial mat metagenome, whole genome shotgun sequencing project. | biome: fresh water; feature: sink hole; material: water; isolation source: purple microbial (photo- and chemosynthetic) mats found in... | reverse complement strand
TTTGGATTTAAAGAACAAAGTCACGACTGAAGAATTGCAGTATTTCATTGATTTGATTGTTTTGCATGGAAAATATCCAGAATTTCTAGAATTTTTCAAAGTCTTTTCCTCAAATATGAATAAGATTGAGGCCAGTTTGAACAGTGAAAATAATAAGAAAATCCTAACAGTTTTATTTGATGATGAAAATATTGGACTAGTTCATGTGAATTTTATCAATTTTAATCATTTTTGTTATTTTTAATAATGTTTTAGCCATTTATGCATCAAAATAACACCATAAAAATCAAGGAAAAGAAAGCAAATCAAAGGAAATTCTTTTCATACCCTGAAAATATGAAAGAATATCAAGGGATCTTCATTAAGATTGTGGGGAAAATTTTGAAAGTAGACATAGGGATGAGTTTCATTTCAAAATGTTATAAGAATTTGATGGTTGTTGATTTATTGAAGTTTCTTTTGGAGAAAACTGAAGAATCGAAGAATGATTCGTTTGAAACTTTGGAGTCATCAAATCTACAAATAAAGAATTCACTTATTGATTTATTGACAATTTTTTTCTCAAAATCAAGTCAAGCTATACAAGACTTTTACAGTGGAACTTCTGTGAGATTTTCATTTATTTTAAGCCAATTCTCTTATCAAGCAAATTTTTTTAATAAGGTTTTATTTGAGATTGTGAAAATTTTGAATGAGCAAATCATCAAAACTGAGAGCTTTTCTGATGATTATATTCGATATATGAATGAAAAAGTCCTTCTGCTTTTAAATATTTATAATGAAAATTTTTTAACAGATCTAGGGTATTTTTTATTCTTGGATTGGATTAAAATGATTTTTGGATTTATATAAAGGAATTTAATTGGAGGGTATTCCGGACTTCAAACAAGAGAGGAAGAATTAAAAGTTAAAGAAGAACTCAGTGCTTTTGCTGCTAATTTTTTAGACAATATTGGTAAATTTTCAAAAATGAAGGTATATTAATAAAATTTAATTAAAAATCATGAATATTTTTGTTTTTTTGATTAATAACCTCAAAGGAAATCGATGTGAATTCTCATATAGGCCGTAATATATCAAAAATGGCAAAAACATTTAATCTTGACTCAAATCAAATGAATGCAATTATTGAAGAACCTAATTATCAAGATAAATCTCTTGAAATAAATTCTTCTTTTGGGGCTGATAAAATCGATTTAAATTATGATCAAAGTGAAGAAGATATAAAACATGAGATGGCTTCAATCAAAGAGGAAGAAAATAAGTTTAGAAATCAAAAAATAGGCAGGTTTCACACAAATATTTTCAATTTAGTGAAGAATAAGATCAAAGGAATCGGAAAAGTTGTAACAGTGAGCTCAAATGTGAAAGAGAAATATCTGGCTTTGCCGAAAATAGATGAAGATAATAACTATAGCTCACAAGCACTTTCACAATTTTGGACTATTTTCAAATTTGTCTTCCAAAAATCTGAAAAAATACAAAAAGTAACAACAATCTTTTTTATAATTTTATAAAAGAATATTATATTTATGCCACAAATCTTAAAATTTCGATTTTGCATTGACTTTTAGAGTATTAAAGAAGAAAAGAATGTTTTCACGAATTCGATTATGAAAATTTCATCTATTTTCGATCAAGAGGGATTGGAAGAGAAACTGAAAAGTTCAGAAAAAATGGAAATTTTACTAAACTCTGATGATATGATTTTGAAATTTTTGCATTATTTGGAGTTTTGGAAGTCTAAACATGCTGACAAGACCTATATAATATTTTTATTGCAGATCTTTGAGTAAAAAGCGAATCATTTCTTAAATAAATTAATCTTCTTTATGTTTATTAATTAAATGAATTTCTATAAAAAATAGTCGAATTATAAAGCAAAAAGAAGAATTATCAACAGATCAAGAAGAAATCCAAAATATGTTCGATCGTTTAAATTCGACAAAAATCCTATTGATTTTAATATGGGAAGATACCGAGAATGACACGACTTTTCTTTATTATTTATTCAAATTCTTTGTTTCTTTGCTTTTTGGGGGAAATCGGCAAGTTCAAAAGACGATTTATAATTTTTTCTTATCGAATCCAATTTCTGAGAAATATTTCAGAAAAATGAATGATTTGATTTTGAAAGAAATCGCTTTTTATCATAATAAGAAATCTAATGAAGAAGCATCAAATAAAAGAAAGACTTTATTGCCCAAAATTTTGAGATTGTTGCAATTGTTTTGCGAGGGACATAATAATGATTTGCAAAATTACCTAAGATTTCAAAAACAATCTAAGAGTAATTATGATATGATCACAACAACTGTTCATCTTTTGCTCTCTTTCAAAATTAGCAATATGAATTACGATACTATTTCTCAATGTTTTGATACTTTGACTGAATATATTCAAGTAAATTTAAATAAACTAATAATAATATTTAACATTTTGTTATTTTTTTACAAACAATCTTCTATAATTGGTATTTTAACAAATCTTATTAAATATTAAAGGGTCCTTGCAAAGAAAATCAAATGGCGATCGTTGATTCAAAATTCTTAGAATATGCTGTGAATGTCTTAAGTGTAAAGATAATCATTTTTTTTGTTTTCTTAAAAAAAAATTCTGCAGGAAGAAGAAAAAATATTTGAAATAGTGGATGTGAATGCCCAAAGAACATTTACTAAAATTGAAACCATGAATGTTATTCTCGAAAGAAAGGCGACAAAGCAATTATCTGATTCCATAATCGACCTATCTCCCTCTCCGAAATTGGGCCAGACTTCTTTAAAAAATCCACAAACTAAGCTCAATATTCATCCTGGACGATTAGCTCGAATAAAAATGAAGGTTCTTCCTCATAAATCTCAAATAATAATAAATATTAAATATAAATTTATAAATAGTGCCTCGTTACAATAGTGAGTTTACTGGAATGTAAAGAAAAAACTGACAACATCACAATTAGAATAAAAAGAGCATTGCCTTTTGGAGTGCTTCAAAATAATCTGATCAGAATTTATGAATTATATAAAAAAAAATTCGGTGAAGAATATTCTATGAAGAGTTTTGGTTTAGGTGATGAGAAAATTAAAATTGATTCCAAAAAAGAAGCTTCATCTTATGAACTTATAATCGAGAATGGATTCAATATTTATATCCTCTTGAATTTATTGATGGATGGCACAAATGATGAGATCGACGAAGATGAAGAAGTGAACGAATTCTTAACGATGTTCCAAGAAGAAACCACTACAGCAGCCAGTTTATTTAAAAATAACATTTTTGGAGAGTTTTCTAAATTGGGCAGTTCATTTATGGGTTTAGGCTTCGGATTTATGAAAGGTTTATTTAATTAAGCATTTTTTTATTAAAAATTAGAATTTATTAAATTTTTTTTTCTTTCTTTCAATTTATTTATTTTTAATTTAGATTTAAAGAAGAATTTGATTGATAAAACATTCAAAGGCAAGAACCAAGAAACTGAAGAACTCAAACAAATACAAGAGAAAATGGAAAAAAAACAGATTCAGCAAGAAGCATTAGCTTTCTTTAAAAAGAATATTGCACATATAGAGATTGTAAGAGATAATAAGTTGTATCAAGTTTTTTTCCCTTTATTGCCAACTACGAGATTCATTCCCAAATCTTTAAAGCAAGATTTCCATGAAAAGGTTAATAGGGAGAGTTCTAAAACAAAGATAAATGATCTAATGAAAGACAAAGATGAATTTATTAGAACAATGATTCACGAGGAGAAGCTCAATAAGTTATTTAACAAAAATAAGTTCATCGGCATAATTTTCAATCACGAGAAATTATGGAAAGATCTCGCATTTATCACAAATCTTACTATCCATGGTATTATTATAGCTTCATATTCAGAGTTTTTTCCATCAACAATAACTTTTGCTATTGATCCTTCATCAGCAGTGGATTTTGCCAGGAAAAATGAACCAAGATTTTTTTTAAATAAGGAACTAAATGATACTCTTATTGTTATTTATGTGATAGGGATTTTAAATATAGTTTTTTCAGGATTAGTGGTTCTATTCTTCTTAATGAAACGAGCTCCTTTGATTTTACAAGAAAATGACGTTTGGGCTGGTTTTAGGGAGTTGAAAATCAATAAATTTAAAAAGATTTTGATCGCGATTTTGAAATGCTTTTATTGTCTTTTTTTGTTTGCAAGCGATTTCGATTTTGTTTATTATTCAGCTTATATTTCCTTTTCGATTGCTGGGTTAGCAGTGCACCCTTTTCTGTTTTGCTTTCATTTGATCGATTTTCTGAGAATCGATTTATTGAAAAATGTAGTAAAATCAATATGGATTCCGAGGAAACAATTGATCTTAACCTTTTTGATTTTGATACTTGAAGAATATTATTTCTCATTATTGGCTTATATTTTCTTTTATAGTCAAGTCACGACCACGGTTATTGGAAAATCTAACAGTCCAGTTTATTATTGCGAATCCTATTGGAAATGTTGGATGACTATTTTTGATTTCACTTTCAAAGTAATTAAATTATTAATTTACATTTCAAAATTTATTAAATTTTACATAAATTTATTATTTAATGTTTTTCTAGCAAAGTGGAGCTGTTGGAGCTGCGATTAATGATTGCTATCATTTTTATCCAAACAATGAATTTTGCAATTCACCGATGAGCAATGACGTTTTACAGCAGTATTCATCATCGAGTTTATTTGAAATGCATGCAGTTCAACATGAAAACAAAACATTATTTTTCGCACGTTTTTTCTATGATAATCTTTTCTTTATTTTTGTTGTGATTGTTACAATCAGTATGGTGGCTGGTATATCACGTATTTTAAAAATTCTATACTACATATTTTTTTAGGTGTTATCATTGATACTTTTGCCAATTTAACAGATGAATTAAAATCAAAAACTAAAGATAAAGAACATATTTGTTTTATTTGTGGAACAAATAGTGAAAAATTAGATAAAGTTTCTGAAAGAGGGGGTTATCATTCACATATAAAGGTAAAAAAAACAATTTTTTAATTTAATTTCAATTGTAATTTTTTTTTCTTTCACAATAACAGAATGATCATTACATGTGGAACTATATTTATTATATAGCTTATTTAGACAAAAAGGAAAAAACTGAATATAATGGAAATGAATCCTATGTTTGGACCCTAACAGATAAAAAAGAATTGTCATGGTTCCCTATCAATAGGTTTGAAAGCTTTTATTCGACGAAATTAAAATAATTTAATTTAAAGGGCAATTGCAATAAAAGATGATGAGGAAGAAGGATTAAAACGAACAGAATATTTTGAAGATATTTTCGGAAATGTTTATTTTATCATTTTTTTAAGCATTAATTCTGAAAAATATAAATAATTAGATGAAAAATTTGGAAAAACAGTATAATGAAATGCAGGGGAGGATGAAAAAAATTCTCTCTATGAGAGAAAGAAGAAGCAAATTTGAATTAAAAAAGTCATTAATGAACAATTAGTGAAATGTTTTTGAAAAGAGACTTTCACTGACTTGCTTTTAAAATAAATTCTAATTTTTTGAATTTACAAACCTGAACATTTATTAGTTTTAAAATTTTTCAATTTGTAATAAAAAACTCGATTAAAGATTTTATTTTTTGAAATTTTCATTTTTTTTTATAAAATTATTTTAAAAACTCTAAAAAATTTATAATTATTTTTAAAATTTTCAGTTTTTTTTAAAACTTCAAAATGACTTCAGGTTTTTTTAATTATTTTGTATTTTCTCAGAAGAAATATGGATTTGAATAGCATTTTATTGTGGAAAAGCTTCATTTTTCCCTTCAAACTTATATGAAAAAATACAAAATAATGATGTGATGTGTGATTCATAAATTAGAAAGTTTTGTGAAAATATGATTTTTTTATGTTAGGTTCAAAAAAATCAATTTTTCAGGACTGGATATGGCAAATGCAGAAAATAAAATTTATCAAAAGCTAAAAAAAACAGACGATTCAACTACTCATTTCTTTAAATCTGTGATATGTGGACCTTCAATTGTATTTTTGCTTGATCGTTCAATTTTCATTTATTTTTATTCATTTATAAAATATTAGATCTAAACAATATATGGACTTTTGGTCAGGGATTATATGGCCAGTTAGGAAACGGTTTATTCTTTACAAATCTTTAATAAAATTCGATGAAAAATATAGGTAATTTGATCACTAATCAAAAAACCCCTTTGAATTTAAGTGAAATTTCGAATGTAAAGTTTGAAAAATTTGCTGTTTCTGAAACTTTTGTTACAGGAATTTCAAGTCAATAATAAAATTTTCATAATTTTTGACAATATTTATAGCTGAAAATAGCATTTATACATGGGGAACTTTTGATTTTGACACAGTAATATCAAAACCAAGTGTTCTACAACTAAAAATAGGAGAAAAACCTAGTGTTAAACTCGAAAATTCATATGATAATTCTAATTCTTTTCACTTATTAAGAAATATAAGAATTCCTGGAAAAAACTCTCCGAAACGCATTGTATCAAAGGATACAACTATTTATCAGAATGTTTTTTGTTGTCATTCAAAGAATTTCCTTGTAATTTATTTCAGAAATAAAGAGAATATATTTAAATTTAGCTAATAAATAATGGTTTGGTTCCGATTTCAAAAGAATACGCTTTTAATGAAAAAAATGAAAAGATTTTCCAAGGTCTTTTTTTAGAAAAAAACAGTATTCTTTTTGATAAGGTTTTCTTACAAATCTGTAAATAAAATGAATTTTACCTATATTTTAGCAAATAAAAGTGGAAGGAATTACTGGAAATAAGCATTTTTTATTAGTTTGGGATACAAACGGAGATTTATTCTCTTGGTTAAATAAATCACCAAATACTGCTTCAGAAGATTCTCAATTTAAACAACAAATCATCAATCAAATTCCTTTGAATAATGAAAAAATTATTATGGCAACTTGTGCTGTTTCCTCTTGTTGTGCTTTAAATGAAAAGGGAGAAATTCATTATTGGAATAGGTAAATATAATAGATGAAAATCATTTCAATAAATTTATGGCTTTTGTTTCTCTTTAGCTTTCCTACCAAATTAGAAAACATCAATCCTTTCAATTTTTCTTGCTATAATACCGTTAAACCAGAAAAACTCAGTAAATTTGTTAAAATCTCAAGTGGTGACTCTCATCATGCAGCTATTGATCAACAAGGGTTTTTATATCAATGGGGTGAAAAGTAAAATTTTTTTTTAATAATAGATATTAAAAAATTTTATACAATAAAATAGATTATAAAATTTTTAATTTAAATTTTAGCTTAGAGGGCTCTTTGGGACATGATGAACTTGATTCTCCAATAATAGAAAAACCAACAAAAGTCAACAAAGTCAGTGATCAAAAAGTCGTTGATGTTGGTTGTGGACACAAATTCACTGTGATTCTAACTACCAAAACATCAGAAAAACTACCTTTCATTTATCCGAAAGAAAAATTCAATGAAAAAAACCTTAGAATAATTAGGGAAAGAACCAAGAGCATTATGGATGTTCTGGCTTTCAAAAGAAATATGCGAAATGAAAATATAAATTCTGATAAGTTATTCGAAAATATGCAAAAGGAAAGTAAGAATTTTGAAGAAAAATTGTTTTCAGAGAAGAACAACAATCAAAAATCAAAACAAAGCATGCCTTCAGAGAAACGAAAAAATAACAATTCTTGGCATGTTTTTTCAAAGAAAAATCTATTGGAAACATCCAAAAACCTTTTGAATGATATAACAATTTCTCAAATCCCTAGTGATAGATTGACTTCAAACATTCAATTTCCTATAATTAACAGTGAAAACTCATAAATTTATAAAAAAATATTTGTTGATTTTAACATTTAGATGAAATTCTTAGCAGAATAAAAAAGTTTGAAAAAGATCTAGTTGTAAGAGAAATAGAGACAAAAGAAGGAAAAATTTTTTGTGGACAACATATATACGACCCAATTAGTGAAAGAATAAATTTCAAAGAAAAAAAAAATTATTGTTCGATTCCAATTGAAAATGTGAAGAATCCGATCAATTATTCTGAAGATTGGGACCCTAACTTACAGGATAAAAAAATGTTATTGTCAGATTTAAATTCAATTTTGCCTTCACATAACCCAGATTTGAAAAACGAATATATTGATATAGTGAAAAATGAGAAGGAGAATGATTTGATGAACTATATCATGAACGGTAAACAATAAATTTTAAAAGAAAATCTCAAACAAAGAATGATGTTTTTTTTTAAATTAAGATGTTGTTACAAAAACTACAGAACATTTTAAAAAAAATGGTTTCAAAATCCGATCTTCTTCAAGTGAAGAGCTGAAAACAAAAAAAAATACTCTAAGCATTATTGAAAATGCAGAAAAGGTGTTTAAATAAAAAAAAAATGTTTATTTTCAAAATTTTATTGAAAAATTAAAAAATAAAAGATCAAACACAAATTAGCGTCTTTTAATTTGAAAGCAATTGATACAAAAAGAAGCGTTAAAAAAATTTTGGATGCGTCTTCTGATTATTATTTTAATGCTTCAAAAATCAAAGAACTTCAAGAAAATTATAATATGTCATTTTTTGCGGATTCAAAACTATTCAGAAATGAACGATTTCAAAAAATTATTGATAGTTCTTTATTAAGAGAACTAAGAATTACACAAGCCAAAATCAAAAAAGAAAAATTAGAAATTGAGACTAAACAGAAAATCCATGATGAAATCACTAGAAAATCGAAAGGTTATAAGGATGCTCTCAAAAGAATAAAGGCAGAAAATCAGGAATTCAATGTTAAGTTAAAACAATTAATGATTGCACTTAATTTTGAATTGATTTACAAATTGATCTTTGATATCTCAATAAATGGTTTTTTATTTTAAAAAATTTTTTGAATAAATTTATTTTTATAGGATTCAATTCAAAAAGAGATAATCATAAATTTAATATGAAATCTAGAATAATTCAAAAAACATGGAGAAAATACACAGTAATTCTTTTGCAAAAATATAAAAAAATTATAATTTATGATCTAATAAATTTATCCAGATTAAGAAAAAAATCAAAGGATTAACAAAGAATTTTTTCTGGGGAATCAAAATTATGATTTGGAAGTTTCGTTTCTGGAGGAAACTAACAGCGAAAAAAAATCATTCTCATAAAATTCATTTGCATTTCATTGTTCTATTTTTGAAGAGGAAACTCAAAAATAAAACTTTTATCGCTAGAAACTCTCTCATAAAGTTTTTAAATTTCTTAAAATTTCTTAATATATATAATATATTTTCATCTAGTATCCAACGTTTTTTTAATTGGACTCACAAATTTTATTCATTTCAAATGAGTCTTTTATCAAGTCAATGGGATAAGCATTTGCTTCAGAACTGGAAAGGCAATTCTGATTATATAAGGTCTTTAAAAGAAGAAGAAGCATTCGAAGAATTTTCTATACAAATGCTTAAAGAAAAGCAGACAAGAAACTCAGTTAAAATCGGAGTAAGAAGCTCTATAGGAGTAGGAGGCTCCATGAGAGTATCTGTTATAACCAATGCGAAAGATTCAGCGACTCTAGATCAGGAACAATTCGTGAGTTTGAAAGAATATAATGCGAAATCGAAGTTCTTAATGAACAAAAATGTTTCTAATATGAAGCATAGGCTTCAGAATAAAGAAGGTAATGTCAAATTTGATAATATGATTCTTTCAATTACGCAACACGCTTTGGCGACGAATCCAGAGAATAAATTCAGAAAAGAATTGTATAAATCATTTATTGTTATTTGATTTCATTTAATTTAATTTTTTTGAAAATACTTGGAAAAAAGTGTTACTACTACTTCAAAAAAAACAGAAAGTAAAATTCAAAGTCCTCATAAAGAAAAAAATTCGGAAACCCTTTTGCCTTTCACCATGCATCGTTGATTATTCTCAATTAAATTATTAACATAATTTTCAATTACTTTAGGAGAAGCAGTTGTTTTACCAGCAAATTTATTAATAAAATTGGATTCATTTGCAAAACAAGAAAACATTTTTTTAAGCCTAGCAACTTATGAATTAACTTTGAAATATGAAATAATTAGTGCAAAAAAAAAAATAGAATTTTGTTACTGATTTTTAATTATTAGATCAGCTAATGAAGGAAATCTGGCAAAAACGTTCAGAGGATCTCAAAGACGTATTTTAGAATAATTAATTTAATCATAATTTTTTATTTAGTTTAATAAAAAACTTCTGGAATTTATCGAATCTCATATAAATGAAATAAATTTACAAAGATCTAAGTTGATTTTTTGTTTTTCTAGACGATTTTTTTAAAAATAAATAGATTGATGCTTAGAACTACAGCAAATGAATTGAAGGAGTTGCATAAAAAGAAAGAATATGAACTCAAATTTAAAACCGCTACTTTTTACAATTTCAATATTAAGGAAAAAATCAAAAGCATCTTTCAAGGAGATCATTTACCTTTTGCGAATTTGGTTGTCGGCATTGCAAGAAAAATGCATAATGCGCCCAAAAAACCTGAATTTAAAATTAAATTAGACAATCAGTACAAAAAAAAATAAAAAATATTTAATTTTTTTGTGTTAAAGGCTGTTTAAGAAATTATTTAAACAATATTCTGAGAAATTCAAAACGCATTACAAAATTATTTATTACAGAAATATTATGAATAAAAAAGAAGCTTCAGCTTCAAACAATGACAATAAAAAAAATGAAGAAAACTCTGAGATTAAAGAAAGCAAGGAAAGTGAAAAAAGTGATTCTGATGATCAATAAATAATTAAAAATTAATCTATTTTTTATAAATATACAAATTTTAAATAAAAAATTAGATTTGATTGCTGTTTAATAATTAAAAAAATATTGTGAAATTAAAATTCATCTTCTTTGGTTTGGTTAATCGCGGAATGATGATGCCATAATAGAATGATAAATGAGATTATAATCGCAATGAGAATTAAAAACAAATTCATCATACTGGCCATTTTATTTTCGGAGCTTGACTCTGTATTAAGGTTATTTAAATTCAAAATAACATCTGAAATTTCTTTTTCATTACAAAAGAGTTTTTCCTTCTCATTAGAATTATTTACATCCATTGAATTGTTAGAATGACAAGTATTTCCTTCCATATTTGTATTTGATTGATAATTATTAAAATATTTTTCATTTGTATTCATTGTGGATGTTGGGTTATAAAAATTATTGTTAATATAAAAATTATTACCATTTTGTTGGATGATATTTGTATGATTATTTGTGATAAACGAAGGTATACTATTGTTTAAATTTCCTTTCAAACCCTCTTTTTTAGATTTTTTTTTTGATTTTTTTGAAAGTTTTGCTTGAGAATCTGATTCTGATGAGTCTTCAGTTAAAATTTCGAAATCTTTTTCTAATTTATCGGAAGATTTTATTTTTTTCACTTTTGAAGAGAAGATAAAATATTTTATTAATAATAAAGAATACGCCAGCTCCGAATATCTCTTAGATTTTGGGATTGTATTTTGATTAATTCATCTTTTATTGAAGAATCGGAAACATCAATCCTAATAAATACTTCAATTTTAGTTGAAATAGTTGAATTTACCCGAATTTGCTTGCCAGTTTTTTGAGATGATCAGTTGGTTTTTCGAAGTCTAATCTCGCAATTTTTTCCAGTTGATTTTTCGCTATCTTTTTTATAAAACAATTTCATGGAAAAATTAAAAAAATATTAAAAAACCAAAGCGTTGCTTAATTTTTTCCGTAATTTGTCAGCTTTTTCTTTTTTACCCTGTTTTTCATAATTTTTCAAAATTTCTCCTCCTTTTTTTTCTAAAAAGCTTAATAAAAAAATAAAATAATTAAGAATTTCATTAAAATTAACAATTTTTTATAAGATATTTATAATAATGATAAGATTTTTTCGATAAAAACCTGCCCAATTCTTTGATTTCATCAGGAATTATAGCATTAGAATTAATTTCATAAGTTAGTTCGAAATCACTCTCATTTATGTCAAATTCATTTTTTTCTTCTTCCAAATCACTCCAATCCTGTTCTTCTTCATTGATCAGATCTTGTTTATTTGTAAAATCTAATGCTTTCATAGTTTTGGCCAAATTATTCACTAATTCATTTTGTAAATTCTTTTCTTTTTTGCTTTTTTTTTTCTTTTTTTTCTTTTCAGTGATCGTTGAGATAAAACTTTCCATATTCTTCATTTTTTGTTCATAATTCTCATTTTTCTTTTGCATTTTGTCCTCTTTTTCATCATCGATCAGTTCATCGACTACACTTATCGTTTTTGGCATGCTTCTTTTGAAAATTTTCAAATATTCATCAGTTATCCTGGTGATTTCACTTCTGATCGAAACATCATTAGGATCAATTTTATAGGCTAATTTCAAATCGTTGATCGCAGAACGATAATCATGAATATCTATAGTTATTTTTTATAAAAAAGTTAAATTTTAAAAAAAAATTTAAAAAATTTATTAAAAATCTTTTAATTATTTTTTTTTTTCCTTTTTAAATTTTTTAAAAAACTCAATAAAATTCAAAGAAACCTGGCTGTGATTTGGAGATTTTAGCTTTAGCACTTCTGAACAAAGCCTTAATATTACAAGAGTCGAACTTCAAAGCAATTTCACAAGCTTTTAAAGTATTTTTATAATCTTCTTCTTTGAGATAAGAAGCTGCGAGATTTAAATGGAGAATCAGCTTTGCTGAGTTGAGAAACTTGCTTTCATTTTTGGTTTCTCCAATAAAATCTATATAAAATAAGCTTTCCTTGAACTTTATTAAAATTTTCTCATTTCTTGTGATTTGGCTTTGATTGACAATATAACGTATAATAGATAAACTCTTTAAAATTACATTAAGTGTTTTGCGAATACCATTTATTTACTTGTTCATATAATTCAGTTGCCCTTTTGAAATTCCCTGATTTGAAGTTGAAATTTCCATCGTTTTTCAAGAGATCACAAACCATCATTCTTTGAAAAAAACGTTGGTTTCGAACGTTTTTAAACTGTTCGAAATAAAGAGAGCTGTTTTTAATAAAAGAGCAAAGAGGGTCTAAAAATGAATCTTTTGTGCTGTTTTTCTCTAGATTGGACTGCTTTTTTGCATTGTTTTCCATTTTGAAATGTTTTTTTGGGATTTTTTAAAAAATTTAAGAAATTTTTACAAACTAAAGGTAATTTTTTTATTTATTTTTTTCTAAAATAAAACATTTTATTTTTGTTCAAAGTTCAAAAAAAACTCATTTTTTTTTTCTTCAAAAAAAGTAAAAAGTAAATTTTTTTTCTTTCAAAACTAAAAACTAGAATTTTTTTTAAATATAGAAAAAATTTTATTTTTCATTGTATTACACATTCTCCTCTTTTCTCTTCTTTGATTTTCTCATCGATTTCATTATGAATATTGTGCATTTCATTTATTCTCATATCGATATCTTTTAGTCCATTCGGGTCATTTTTAAAGCTTTTGAGCTCGGCTTCCAACTCCTCACATTTCGCAGACAATTCTCTATATTCTCCCAATATTTTATTCCTTTGCAATGTATAGCTATACATCAATTCTTCTTTATGTATCTCATAATCTGCTATTTTTGAGTCAAATTCTTCTTGATTTTGAACAAATCTCTTATTTTCTCGCTGAAAATTATCGCATTGTCTTCTTATTGTTCGATTTTCAGAGCCCAGAACATCATATTCTTTATTTAATGCCTTAAATCTATTATCAAGTTCATTATATTTGAAGTCTTTTAAACTCAAATCTTTCTTTAAATTATTGATCAAATTCTCGAATTCTTTAATCTGAAGGTCTTTATTTTCTAAATCCTTCATTAAATCAGCCATTGCTATATCCTTTTTCTCCATGTCAAACACGAATTTCTCTTGAAAACCCTTCAATTGATCCTCTTGTTCCTCACATTTATCACGCAAATAATCATTATCTTGTTCAATCATTTTCTTATTATCCAGCAAATTTATATATTTTTGTCTAGAATCATTGATTTCTCCTGTGTTTTTATTAATTTCAATGGTCATACTCTCAATCATCTGCAATTTATTCGTCATAATCCCTTCATTTTCTGCCTTTAATTTCTCATAATTCTGAGTAATTTTTGAATTCTTCTCTAAAAGAACGCTCATTTCTTTCTTCAAAGCCTCAATCTCTTGAGCTTTAATCGAAAAGTCTTTCAAAAGACTTTCTCGATCTTTCTTTTCTTTCTGTTGAGCCACATTAAAGGTTTCGATGTCTAACAGTAATTTCTTATTCTGATTATGAAGAAACTGGTTTTCTTTAATGAAATTCGAATTATCCTTTAATAATTTCATTTGATCCTGCAGGATTTGAGTCTTTTCCTTCAAAGATTTCTCGAATTCTGTGGAAAGAAAATCCAATTTTTGTGTTAATTTCTTCAATTGTTCAGCTTGTTTATTGCTGTTTTCCGTCAATATTTTGTTTATATTCATTAAATTCTTCTCATTTTCTTCTTTTTCTAAAGGTTCTTGCTTTGTGATGGGCTCTGGTCTTGGAAACCCGTTATTTTTCAGAAACTCGGGATCTAAACTATAATGTTTTATTCTTGAAATTTCTAATAAGTTATGTCGAGGCTTTAGAATAGGAAGATTGTCAAGATGCTTCGAACTTTCAAAAAGATTGGATTTGAGGGATTGAAGTTTCTCGTTGAGAAAGAGTATTTCCTCACTTTTTTTGTTGAGTTCTTCCTCTATATTATTAGATATTTCTGTCATTTTTATTAGGAAAAAAATTCGTTAGTTTGGAATATGAAGAAAATTGTTGTAAAATTCAAATAAATGTAAAATTAAAAAAATTATTTTTGGGAAATCAAATTAAAATTAATGTTTTTTTATAATTTAAAGCTTTTTTAAAAAAAAATTTTTTGCTTGAAAATTTTATAAACAATTTTATTCATAATTAATAAAAATTAAGTTTCCTTTAAATGAAATCATTAAAATTTCCAACTATTTATATAATTAAAAATAATTTTTTTTAAAAAACAATAATTATTTCAGATAAAAATATTTTTTTTATTAATCCTGAAAATAAAAATCATGTGAAGTTTTCTCCCTTTTCTTCTTAAAATTATCCGGTTTGATCTCCGGGTCATAATAATTAAGCGTGACAATATTGTATTTCTTCTGTCTTACATCTTCGTCTTTCAAAAATACTGCCCTATCCAAGAAATAATTCAAATTTTCTGATCCAAATACTCTTTCACCTGTCCTTTTATTTCTGGTAGCGAAATTGGAATTTTTCCTTTTAACATTCCAGAAATCATTGATATTTTTATGTTTCTTTTCATCAAAGATTGCTTTAGCTTCTGTTTTTGTTCGTTCTGAAGCATATCTATTACTAAACCCTATAGTTTCATTGGTTTTATTATGTGCATCGATATAATTTCGATGTTTTTCTTCTCTTAAAATCAAATTATGATTTTTTCTTTTCAATTCTTCGCTAAGTTCCTTATAGTAAAAGCTTTTATCGTTCAAGGGATTATCAATGTTTAAAGCTCCGCTTCGAAACCCATTTT